>Ga0181394_1000118_pt1 | contig 31113 bp, 44 predicted proteins | sample 17SPOviralmetaG_FD_130123 | JGI IMG/M metagenome (GOLD analysis project Ga0181394, IMG submission 130123) | Marine viral communities from the oligotrophic San Pedro Time Series (SPOT) site, San Pedro Channel, CA, USA - 17 SPOT_SRF_2010-11-23 | ecosystem: Environmental > Aquatic > Marine > Strait...
GCAGGTTCAGCTATCACTTATGCGCGAAGATATGCACTACAGTCTATCGCAGGTATACCGACAGCAGACGATGATGCAGAATCTGCAATGCTTAGATCAGAACAGACTAAAACTCAAGAATACCAAGATATGATTGTTGATCTTTTGCCTAGCGTCAAAGCTATTAAAGACGGCATTGCAATGGATGATTACTCAACAGCAAACGAAGCATGGAAAGAATTAAGCGATACTGAGAAACAACTGCTATGGAAAGCACCAAGCAAAGGTGGGGTGTTTAGCACAAAAGAACGCGCCATAATGAAAACCCCTGAATTTAGACAAGCCCAATAGGAGAAGATGATGAAAGTAGGTATTAACGTAAGACTAGATGTAACAAAGATCGACAAAGAAAGATTATATAAAGGTGCTAAAGGTACTTATTTAGACCTGACAACCTTTGTAGATACTACTAACCAAGACCAATACGAAAACAATGGCTTTGTTAGCCAGAGCCAGACTAAAGAAGAACGAGAAGCAGGTCAGAAAACGCCAATACTGGGCAATGTCAAAGTGTTCTACACTGACACTAGTTCGCCAGCAGGTTCATCACAGTATGAGACTACACAGAAGGTTGGAAAAGTATTGCAGGAAGCTGAATTGCTAGATGATGACATTCCTTTTTAGCTTAAAAACCCCACCCCCGAAGGGGTGGGTAAACCATAGGAGTGATGGCGGGGAAACCATCCCGACCAATTTAACACATAGGAGAATTAAATGATAGATTTTGGAAAGTCGTTAAAGAGAGCGCAAGAGACTAAAAACATTAACAGTAGCGATTTAGCTAGGAGTTTAGGCGTTCACAGGCAACAGATTAATATATGGCGTAATAAAAAGAATTGCAGGTTAGATACAGCAGTGAAGATTTGCACAGCTTTAGATTACAAATTAGACGATTTTATTACCCTATAAAATAAAACCCCCTATAAAGGGGGCTTTACAAGTGCAAGTATTATTGCAATACTGTATGTGCGGATACAGAAAGGATAGTCTAACACATTACTTTAACGTCTAGTAATGTATTTTAATCCCCTTTCTTTACACGCCTAGTTATCGGGCTAGAGGCTGGCGAATCTCTTAAATCAAACGCCAGAGCGAAGTTGACCCTCTTGACATAGCCCCTGAAGCAGATCGGTTTCTGCTGACGGATAGATTAGATATTCGATACGATAACGAAATAACCGCAGAGTAGCGCAAGCCCTTTGATCTAAAAATTTAACTGCGACAGGTTAAAGGGTGAAACTTATCTGAAAAATATATATTTAAATATACATTTAATAACATAACAGGCGAGGCTAGTCCGAGCCATAGGAGACTAAAATGACACAACATCAAAGAATACATAATTATCTTTTAGAAAATAAATTCATCACTGCTAGAGAGGCTATGTTAGATTTAGGTATTTATCGACTATCTGCGAGAATATCGGAAATGCTGGCAGATGGAATATCTATAAGCAAAAAAAGGATTACAGTAAAAAATAGATGGAATGAAAAATGCAATATTGTTGAATACAGTTTAGGTGATAAAAATGTTACTCAATAATGGTTCTACCTATATAGCTGATGACAAGGATGTTATCGCTTGGCAGAAAATATATAAGGCAGTAGATGTGCATCAAGAATTAGCCGCTATGGAATCATGGCTAGATGCTAACCCTACTAGAAGAAAAACACCTAAAGGAATTAAGCGGTTTATCAACTCTTGGCTGGCTAGAGCGCAAGACAAAGGCGGCTCACCACAGGCAAGGGCTAGAACAACTAGTTCAAAAGCTATAAGCATTGAAGATAAGCTGGCAGATGTTAGTTGGATACAACACGAAGGTGCTAAGTTAGAAGCTAAACAATTTTATCTTAGAACCAAAGGCTTTTACTTTGATGGGGGTGAAAGACATGAAGCATAGAATATATTACGAATACAAAAGTTATGGTTTTGTCGATATTGAATCTAAAGAAAAAGAAACCGCTGAACAAGATGTTTTAGATATGCTTTGCTGGAATGGAACACAATTTTGCGAAGAAGATTATATGGAAGCAACTATTGAATATGCTACGGAGATAGATTAGTGAAAGAATCTAAGTGGATTGTCTGGGTAGGAAGTACGCCGTACTTTTTTGATTACAGAGAAGATGCACAGGATTTTGCTGACTCTTGGATTGAGCAAGGGTATGACGACATAATTATTGAGAGGGCATAATGGGTAATATTAGAAAAATTGAATATCGAGGCACAAACAATAGTTTAGTTAATGGTGAAAAATACACATATAAAGAATTTGCAGAAGTTGCGGGTGTAAGTTATAGGTGCTTTGTCAGTAGAGCGCACAATAAAAAATACATCACTGATAAAGAACTAGTCCCATTGAATGCACATAAGATTCCAAACAAGTGGAAAAACAAGCCTGATTTAACTGAGTCAAGGCATGAAACCTATTTTGAAAAAGTTAGTCAGGTTTGGTTAAGCAAAAGTTTATGACTGAGGGGGCGTTTGTGAAGTTTAATAACAAGCAAGATGTAGAGAAAAAAGCTAAGTACCTAATTGACAACATGATGGGCTGGGACTTTAGTCAGCCTCTTGCGGTTAAGTTAGAGCCATATCAAAGCCCAAGAAGCCTTAACCAAAACGCCTTATTGCATATGTGGTGCAGAGAGATAGCAAAAGGCATGGAGAAGAAAGGCTTTAAGGTTACAGAGGGTGATGCTCTGGAAGCATGGAAGCTATGGTTAAAGCGCAGGTTTATAGGTACAGATAATTTCCAGATTAGTAAGACAGAGATTAAAGGGCAAGTTAAGCGCAGTTCTGATCTAAATAAGGGTGATATGGTGCATTTTATGGATCAGTGCTATCATTGGGCAAGAGAGCAGGGGATAAACCTAACAATTCCAAAAGAAAGCGAATATGCGGAGTTGCTAAAACAACAGGAGAATTAGGGATGGACAAGATAGACCCAAGAACACTGTTAGAGTTAGACATACCAATAACTGATAGACAAAGAGAATACCTAGAAGCCACAATAGAATGTGGATCACACACAAAAGCCGCAAAGAAATTAGGCGTGAGCCGCAGGGCAGTTGATCGCGGAATAAAATTAGTAGAAGCAAAAGCCGCATCAGTCGGAGTTGCACCCCACCGAGATTTGACCAGACAAACCGCAGAAGGCTTTGAAGCCAAACGCATTTCCACCGCATATAAAGACGATGGTTCAGTTGCCTTGCAATGGGTTATCCAAGAACCACTTAAACGCGATATGCGAGCAAAAATCGAAGCCTTACTGGATGGGTTAGTCGATGACATAACAGGGCTTAAAAAGCCACAGAAGCCCCCTAAAGAGGTAGACAGCGACTATTGCGCTATGTATCTGATAGGCGATCACCATTTTGGTATGCTTGCTGACTCCGATACTAAGCTAGATGACGATGATTGGGATGTAAAAATAGCAACAAAGATTCTAGGCAATGCTGTTGATCGACTAGCAAAGAGAGTTGGTAACGCTCATACAGGTGTTTTAGTAAACGTAGGTGATTTTTTTCACGCTGACTCTAGTGCCAATACTACTACAGCGGGAACGCCAGTAGATGTTGATACACGAATTGGAAAGACGTTTAAACTAGCAGGTCGGTTGTTTCAGTTGCTTATAGATAAGATGCTAGAGACACATCAGGAAGTTGTTGTTATCAATGTTAGAGGCAACCATGATTCAGATATGGCTTGCCACTTGTCTAGTTGCCTAGAGTTACTATACGACAAAGAACCAAGAGTAGATGTGCTTAAAAACTACTCAAAATTCCTACACTGGGAATGGGAAAACAACCTATTTGTCTATCATCATGGCGATAGAATTAAACATGAGCAAATTCTACAGGCGGTAATAACTAACCTAGATGATGAATGGTCGCAATGTAAGAACCGCTACTGCCATTTGGGGCATATACACCACCACATGAGCAGAGAGGTAGGAAGTATGCAGTTTAGCCATTGGGGTGCTTTGTGTTCCACCGATCAATGGCATAGTGATTCGGGCTTTGGTGCAGAGCGATCTATGACGGCTATTGTTTATCACAAGCAATATGGTGAAGATTCAAGAGTAAAAATTAATGTCGATGCTGTTAAATGAGCAAAGTTATAAAATTTCCTGATGGTGGCGATAATGATAATGAAAAGCATATTACAGTTAATAAAGAATTTTGTTCAACTTGCGGTGGTGGTCTCGAGTTGTGGACTTCTAGCGATCTTGTGGCTTATGGTGTTTGCCCTCTTTGTGATCTGGGAGTTGGTACACAGCCCATTATACTTGTTAAGAGCAATGAGGAATGAATGGCTAAGAGAAAGAAACTAACTGTTGCACAAGAGGTAGAGAAAGCCGCCAAGCTGTTGCAAAGATATGTAAGAATAAAAGCGGCAGATGATAATGGGTATTGCACCTGCGTTACTTGCGGCAAGGTTGACCATTATAAGTCAATGCAAGGCGGTCATTTTTACAGCAGGCGGCATACAGTCTTTAAGTTGTTTGAAGAAAACATTCACCCTCAATGCCCAGCTTGTAACCAGTGGGGTATGAAAACAACTAAGATACAAGAAGCCTACCGCATCTATATGGAAGATATGTATGGTGCTAGACGAATCAGGGCAATGCAAAAACTAGCATGGCGACCAGCACCTAAGTTTGACAGGCAAGAAGTTATAGAATTTCAAAAGGAATTAAAGGAAAAAATCAGGGATGAAGAGTACAGAATTGGAGAATATTAAAAAAAGTTAATAAAAGGCTTTACTTTTATAAATATCTGTATAATAATAGTTATACATTAATCAAATACAGAGAGCAATAACATGAAAGATTCATTCGCAACACAGCTAATTGTTAATAAAATGAACAGTATGCTAAGAAGAGGTCTTACTAGATACGACTGTATCAAAGCCCTAAAAGCAGCTGAGTATAATTCATATACAATAATGTGGCTAATGGACAAAGTAGATAAAAATTTAGAGTCATAATCAAACTGCCCTCGAAAGGGGGCAACTAATCAAACAGAGGTAACAAAAATGAACGACTTATATCAAAGAACTTATATGGACTATAACAAAGAGGAACGCATGGACAGCGACAGCATCAAAGGCTTAGTTGCCGCAGTAGTTTTATTTGCTATGTATGCTTTTGTTTCAACTATGGATTATCAAGACTGCATCAGGGGGGCTGTATCATGCTAACCGATTATTCCGATTTGATAGATTTGCACTACGACACTTTAAACAAGGAAGATGCTAGGCTGTTAGACTTGCCAGATGAAGCAACAGACAGGGCAGTCTACCTATGGCTAAAAACGCACAAGTCATGGTATGACGATATCTACCCTGCAAGCATAAGTCGTAGCGTAGGCGATATAGCCACAGAAATGCTGTTTGGCAAAACACCAGTTGCAAGCAGAATAGTAACTAATCTGTTTGTTGCAATGGCTGAAGATAGCGATTCTGATGACAGGGATGACCTTTGGTGGACTTGTGCAGGTGACTTATACCTAGACACTATAGTCAACTTAGGTAACTTTGCAGATGAGTTTAGAAGCCTTATCTACCTGTACCTAGAAGGCGACATAGAGGATGCTGTCTTTGAGCAAAAAGCGCAGTATGATGGCGAGATGCAACGTGAGGCAGGTATTTATTTAAGCGAAGTAAGGGGAAATTGTTAATGACTGACTTAACAAAAAAATGGGAAAACCTGCGAGACAGCTATCCACAGTTAGAGAATGAGTTTGACAAAGAAGAAAGAACAGCATTTGACAGGTGGGTTGAGCAAATGGGATTTGATGGTATTATACAACTGACAGGGGGAAAAGATGACAAAGCAAAAGAAAGCTAAAATATCAATTAAAGAGGCAAACAACATGGCAGATATGGCATTGTTAAAAACTAAGATCAAAGGCTACATTTCTAGCGGAGTAGAATGGCTAGAGTCGGATTTTAAAGGTCATAAACGCGGCAAGATTCTATTTATCGCAATAGTTGCCGTAATGGTATTTGCACAAATTTCATAGTGTAGTCCTAAGTAGCAAGGTGTTACTCCCACCTGATTAGCCAGCTTGGTTCACTGGTGCTACGAAACGAACCATTACTAAAGCGCATAACTAATATAATTAAATAGCAGTAGTAGCAACCTGTAACACTCTCTATAATCTCGCCTTAACCACTGAGGCATCTAATGAAAACCATTCTTATATTCGCAATCATTGCGCTTGCGCTAATCGCCTATGACGATCTAAAAGGCAGAAACCAACACATCACGCGGCACGAAGAAACTAATTGATTGACCGATTAACATACTATATGATTATAAGTCATAGAAACTAATGCCATAGGCAAGGTGTAACTATGATTAACTTAGGTCTAAGTATGCGAGTATCTGAGTGCGAGGAGAACGGATGGTTTGATCTGTTGTCTAAGCTAGATGAAATCACACAGAGTCTAATAGATAACCCAAGCGCAGGGCATCAAATAAAAACTGCTTTGATATACTGGAAAGACGCAGTAGACAGCAGACATAACAACCTGCCGCCAGAAGAAAACGAAATAATCTTAAAAAACCCTATTATGAACGTCCGAGAGGCGTTTGGAGCGGATATGTAAATGGGCAGACCCAAGTGGATACCTGATGCAGATATATGCGCTAGAGCCAAAGACATGGCATCTAGGGGATTAACTGTATCTCAAATAGCTGATTGCTTGGGGGTTGCTGAATCGACCTTATACAACAAGCAGTCAGAGTATTTAGAGTTAATGGAGTCTATAAAAAGGGGTCGAAGCATTGGAATGGATCAAGTGACTAATGCCCTGTATGAAAAAGCTGTTAATGGCGACAATACTGCTATGATATTTTACTTAAAGACTAGAGATCGCGTTAATTGGGGAGAGCAGTACATAGAGCCAATTAAAGAGATACCCCCTATCAATATAACTGTTCACCCTGATGCAATTAACAAAGCCGCAGAGTGAGATATTTTGCTCACCCTCTAGGTTTAGGGCGGTAGTAGCAGGTAGGCGATTCGGCAAGACGTTTCTCTCAACAGGGGAGATTCTAAGAGCCGCTATTGGGGGTGCTAATAAAAACTGCTGGTATGTTGCTCCCACATATGGGGCGAGTAAGGAGATTGCGTGGGATATGCTCATACAGACAATACCAGAAGAGTACATACAAAAGACTAATGAAACATCTTTAACTATTAGGTTAATTAACGGATCAGTAATAAGCCTTAAAGGTGCTGAGAAGCCAAACAACTTACGAGGCAGGGCGTTAGACTTTGTTGTGCTAGATGAATTTGCAGATATGAGACCAGAGGCATGGTATGAGGTTTTAAGACCATCTCTATCAGATAGGCAAGGTCATGCACTGTTTATTGGTACACCTAAAGGTAGAAACCATTTCTACGATATATGGGCATCAGGCTTAGATGGCGCAGAAGGATGGGATAGCTTTCAGTACACAACGCTAGATGGCGGCAACGTACCACAAGAAGAGATAGAACAAGCTAGAAGTGATCTAGATGAGCGCACATTTAAGCAAGAATATTGTGCAGAATTTGTCACTTACAGCGGTTTAATATATTATGCGTTTAGTAGAGAACTATCAGTTATCAACTTAGACGATAATGGTGGTACACTACACATTGGTATGGACTTTAATATTGATCCTATGAGTGCTGTTGTATGCTTACGGCATGGGCAAGACTTACAGGTAATTGATGAATTAGTTCTATATGGATCAAATACAGATGAGGTTGTTGCTGAGATAAAGGATCGTTATCCTAATCGCAATATCATTATCTACCCTGATCCAGCATCAAGACAGCGCAAAACAAGTGCTGGTGGTCGGACTGATTTGTCGATCTTACAAAACGCAGGATTTAGCGTTAAGGCAAAGAAGGCTCACCCATTGGTCAGGGATAGAATCAATGCGGTTAATAGTCGTTTACTGTCAGGTGATGGTAAGAGGCATTTGTTTGTAAGCCCTAAGTGCAAACAAACTGTTAAGAGTTTAGAAAGACAAACATATAAAGAAGGCACAAGTATTCCAAACAAAGATGGCTTTGACCACATGAATGACGCTCTTGGCTACCTAGTAGAATACCTGTTTCCAATTAGAACAGAATATAACACCGACCAACCGACTAGGTGGACTTAATGACCGAGATTACATATACACACCCCGACTATGACGCATACAAGCACAGATGGGAGTTTTATCTGCGAAGCTACATGGGCGGCGATGATTACAAGGATGGGAAATACCTAACAAGCTACGTTTCAGAAACCAAAGATGAGTATTCTAGGAGACTGGATTTAACGCCGATTGATAACCACTGTAAAAATATAGTGCATATCTATTCTAGCTTTTTATGGCGAGTTGCGCCTACCAGAGCATTTAATACCCTGCAAAATGATGCGGCGTTAGAGCCATTTATGAAGGATGCTGATTTAGACGGCAGAACCTTTAATGCGTTTATGAGGCAAGCCCAAGTTTGGTCAAGCGTATATGGTCATGTTTGGCTAATGGTTGATAAGCCCCAATCTAACGCTAACACCAGAGCAGAAGAATTAGATCAAGAAATACGCCCATATATGACACTGCTAACTCCAGAGAATGTGTTTGACTGGAAATATGAGCGCAGTGCGAGTGGTAAGTTTAGATTAACCTATTTAAAAGTTAGAGAATCTATAGATCGCGTAAATGATACAGAAACAGTTGTATATTGGAGAGTATGGCGAGAAGATACAATTGAATACTGGCGAACTACAAATGATACAGATGAAAAGCTAGAAACCATTGATAACAAGATAGGTAAAATACCTGCTATATTCTTGCCAGCTAATAGATCAATACTGCGCGGTATAGGAATATCTGACATAGCGGATGTTTCAGAAATGCAACGTGCCATTTATCAAGAACTGTCAGAAGTAGAGCAGTTAATTCGAATTAGTAACCACCCGACATTGGTTAAAACATTTGAAACAGATGCAACTGCTGGTGCTGGTGCTATCATTAATCTACCTGATGATATGGATGGACAACTAAAGCCTTATCAAATGCAACCTAGCGGTGCTAATTTAGACGCTGTAAGAGCATCAATAACTGACAAGATAGAATCTATAAACAGAATGTCACACATGGGTGCGGTAAGAGGCACAGAGGCAATGACGCAGTCTGGCGTAGCAATGCAAACAGAGTTCCAAATGCTTAATGCTAAACTATCTGAGAAAGCAGATATATTAGAGTTAGCAGAGGAGCAGATATTTGATTTGTTCTGTCAGTGGCAACAAGTGTCTAATGACGTAGAAGTATTCTATCCTGATGCGTTTGACCTAAGAGACTACGACAAAGAGTTAATATTCCTACAGCAGATGCGAGCCACTGGCGTTAAGTCTGTTACCCTTGCACAAGAGATCGACAAAAAGATTGCTGATCTAGTGCTTGATGACGATATGCTAGCTAAGGCACATAACGAGATTGAGACTACCACACAGACTGTTGGCGACTTCTCAGAGAAAACGCAGATTTACAGCTACCACATTGATGCTGGTGTTGTTACTCCTAACGAGGTTAGAGAGAAGATTGGTCTGGAAGATGTGGCTGGTGGTGATGTTCTTATCGAGCCGCGTGAAGATGGCGGTAGTACAGAGCAAGTCTAATGGCTTCAGATACCGATCATTTTGCGATCTTAGACCGATTAGCAGACAGGCATGAAGAGCGTTTAGCTTCTGCCTTAAACGTCTTAGAAGAGCGCGTAAGCGATCTAATGGCTACTGCACCGATAAGGGATGGTCAGTTGTTTGATTTAGAGTGGGCGTTAAATACTCGCACACAGCTAAGACAAATGATTGATGAAGAATACTTAGGTACAGTTGATGGCATCATTAGAGAGTATGATGATGTTGCTGTTGGTGCAGCAGATATGCTCAGAGAGTATGGCGATATAGTCAACTTAGATCAGTCGGTTGTAAGCCAGTTACAGCAGTTGACGTTTCAGGGCTTTGAGGACATTGGCACAGAGTATCTTGATGTTATTGCTAAGCAGGTATATGAAAGCACTCTTACAGGCACTACGTTTGCACAGAGTGTTGCCGCAGTCAAAGATGTAGTCGGTAAGGATATGTCTCGATATGCAAGCCAGCAGGTGCATGATGCTTTGACTCAGTTTGATCGCACAGTGAATACTAAGATAGCGTTAGACTCAGGAGCAGAGAAGTTTAAGTACAGAGGCTCTGATGACAGTAAGACTAGATCGTTTTGCCGTAAGCACGTTAATAAGACGTACACGATAGATGAGATCAACGAGATATGGCAAGGAGAGTGGTCTGGTAAAAGCAGTAGCAATGCTTTTGTGAGTGCAGGTGGCTATAACTGCCGCCATAGATTTAGACCAGTTTTTGACTAAGAGGTAAAGACAATGCCACAAGGTAAAGGTACATACGGAAGCAAGGTCGGTAGACCTAAAAAGAAGAAACGCAAAACTAAGAAATAATGTGTTAAGCTATTAATTCACCAACTACTCCTAGTGAGGTTCGTAACATGAGCGATGAAATCATGGAAACCGTAGAAGCTGAAACTGAGACAGCAGCAGTAGAAACTCAGGCAAAGACATTTTCACAAGAAGAACTAGACCGAATCGTTGCTGATCGGATTGCTAGAGAACAGCGCAAGTTTGATAAGAAGCTAGGTGGCATCAACTTAGATGAAGCCAAAGAGTTACTTACTCAAAAGGAACAAGCTGAGATTGAGCAACAAAAACAGCGCGGAGAGTTTGATTCTATCTTAAAGCAAACTGTCGAAAAGAAAGATGCAGTTATCAACAGCTATAAAAGCAGGTTGCAAGAGACGTTGATTGATGGACAATTAACCAGTGCGGCTAGTCGAAATAATGCAGTTGATACAGCACAAGTAACAGCCTTATTAAAAAGTAATACTCGACTAAATGAAGATGGGGCAGTCGAGATTGTGGATTCTAACGGAACTCCGCGTTACAATGATAAAGGTGATCTGTTATCTGTCGATGAGATGGTTACAGAATTTTTGACTGTAAACCCACACTTTGTACGTGCCTCACAAGGCGGTGCAGGTAGCTTGGGTAGCGCAGGTGGCTCAACTCCGAAGCCTCAATCGGTGGAATGGATGGTCGAGAATTGGAATAGCGGTGGCAAAGAAGCCTATGCCGCTACGAAAAGAAAGACCTAATTTTAAATTTTATTCTTTCTATTTTTTGAGGTTATTATTATGAGTTTTACAGGTAGTGCAGTACATGATGCTGGCGGTGGTGCTGGCAATGAGAACAATCTATCGGATTTGTTCACCAATATTATTGCTCAAGCGCGTTTTACAGCCGAAGAGCAATCACTAATGCTAGGTCTAGTTACTCAATACAACATTGGTAACGTAGCTGGTAAAACAATCCAAGTGCCTAAGTATCCAGCAATTGCGGCGGCAAATTTAACAGAAGGTACTGACATGAGTTCAACTCGCGTTAATACTACATCTGTTTCTGTAACTGTTGGCGAAGTAGGCGCACAAGTTGTTCTTACTGATCTAGCGGCTATGGGTGCTGGCAATCCAGCAGACGAGTTAGGCACAGTTCTTGGTAATGCTATTGCTACCAAGATTGATAAAGACCTAATTGCTTTGTTTGACGGCTTCAGCACTTCTTTCGGTGCAACTACTGAAGAACTAACTGTTGCACACTTGTTTAAAGCGGCGGCAACTTTGCGTAACAACAAAGTGACTGGCTCAATGGCTTGTGTTCTAAACCCATTAGCGGCTTACAACTTAAAAGCTAACCTTACTAACACATTTGCTAACCCTAATGGTGGCGACTTACAAAACGAAGCTATGCGTAATGGCTACGTTGGTTCTATTGCTGGTATCGATGTATATGAGTCAGCTAATGTTGCTGTAGACGGTTCTGGTGATTCTAAAGGTGCAGTATTTGCTCCTGAAGCTCTTGCAATCGCTCTTAAGTCTGATTTCAACTTAGAAGTACAACGTGACGCATCACTACGTGCTAACGAGTTGAACGCTACTGCTGTATATGGTGTAGCTGAGTTAGACGATGACTTCGGTGTTGAACTATACGTTGACGCAGGTCTTTAAGTCGAATGCCCCTGCTTAGGTGGGGGCTATTCTTTTTCTGAGGTTAATATGGCGATTACATATAGGGGCGAAAGGTTCAACGGCTACAACAAGCCAAAGCGGACATCTGGTCACAAGACTAAGTCTCATGCCGTATTAGCCAAAGAAGGGGATAAGATTAAGCTGATAAGATTCGGTCAGCAGGGGGCAGATAACAAGCCACCTAGAAAAAACGAATCGGCGGCAGATAAAGCAAAGCGTAAGGCGTTTAAAGCTAGACACGCTAAGAACATAGCCAAAGGCAAAATGTCTGCGGCATTCTGGTCAGATAAGGTGAAATGGTAATGGCATTTTCAACAGATTCAGATTTAATAACATTAGTGCCTGATATATTAGAGTTGGGCATTGACTCATTCAGCACAGAACACGCTAAAGCTGAAAACGATATAATGCGCGAATTGCGAATAGGCTGGTGGAATAGAAAACAAATTGATGGCGATATAATTAATGCCTATTTGACCAAAACGCAATTTACTCGATGTTCAGCTTATTTAGTATTATGGAAATATGCCTTGCCACAATTAACTAATTGGACAGATGGCGATAGATTCCAGACAATGATTGAATTTTATAAAGCACGATATGCAGAAGAATTAGATTCTATTTTGCGTGATGGCGTTGAATATGATGCAGATAATAATGCCACAATTACGGATGATGAAAAGAAAACCTTTTATACTGGTAGATTAGCAAGATAATGCAAATTACAGTAAAGACTAACGAAAAAAAGGTTAGGGCGGCATTAAGAAAAAAAGGAAAAGATGTTGATAAGAGCCTAAAACGTGCATTATCGCGTACCGCACAAGAAGGTATCAACATAATTCAAGATAGAACCGAAGATGGAAAGGGCTATAAGAGTGGCGCATTCAAAGGCTATTCAGAAAAGTACGCTAAGTTTAGAAGAAAGAAAGGCAGAGGCAAAAAAGTTGATCTGCAATTTACTGGCAGAATGTTAGGCTCTATGACCAGCAAGGCTGATAAAAAGAAAGCTAATATCTTTTTTACAAGGGCAACAGAGGCTAAAAAAGCCGCAATGAATAACAAAACTAGACCTTTTTTCGGCTTTAGCAAGAAAGAAGAAACACTACTAGGAAATGTATTCTTTAGGAACATCAAATGAGCGTTAGAGAGCAGATAGCAGAAAACCTGATTAATACCATTAAGGATATTGAAACGCCTGTAGCGGTCAAATATGCAACAAGAGAGCAGTTTGATTTTGAAAAGCTATCAAGCGCACAATTTCCAGCAGTATTGGTTAGAAGTTCAGATGAAGATAGAGAAGATACAACTATAGGTGGTACACTATCATCACGAATGGCAACAATAAATTATGAATTAATTTGTTATGTTAAAGGCGGAAAATTAGACACCGCTAGAAATAACATAATTGAAGCAATAGAAGAATCGCTCGATGTTGATAGAACCAGAGGCGGAAACGCACTGGATACGCAAATAATCAACATTGAGACTGATGAAGGTTCGATTGACCCCATTGGTGGGGTAATCATAACTCTCCGCGTACTGTATAAATATACTCGCGGTACACTTTAACTTTATGAGGTAATTACAATGGCAACAGCAACAGGTAATAGCGGAGTTGTAAAATTAGTAACTGACACTGGTGGTACTGATACTTTACTAGTGGTTGGCGAAATACGCTCCTTTAGCATTGAAGAATCAGCAGACACTATCGAAAGCACTGTAATGGGCGATTATCATCGTTCATACTTGACTGGTAATAAAAGCGCAACAGTATCAATAGAATGCTATTTTGACCCAACTGATCCCGGTCAGGCAGAAGCGGATGATGCTATAAGAACAGCAAATGCTGCAAAAGTAGATTGGGAAATTTTACCTACTGGCGATAATGTAGGCAAAAAATACACAGGTGTTGGAATTATGACTAGCAGATCAATTAGTTCTTCAGCAGATGGCATGATTGAAGCAAGTTTTTCGATACAATGCACAGGTGTAATTACTGAAGGTTCAGCTTAATAAATCTGGGGAGATAAAACTATGGGATTAGCTAAAGAGTTACGCACAAGAAGGAAAGTACAGACACGCGAAGTAGTAGTGCCTGAATGGGGTGATGAATCTGGTGACTTTAAGTTATATTGCAGACCTATAACCTGTAATGACCTTAACAGACTACAGAAGAAGCACCCTAGTTTTCTGACTAATACAACCATCGCTGCTATGGTCGATCTGATTTTAATGAAAGCAGAAGATGCTAGTGGCGAGAAGTTGTTTACTTCGGCTGACGATAAGATTGAACTAATGGGCGAGCAGACTGATGTTATATCAGATATTGCCAACCAAATGTTTGCTGATATTGAATCAGAGGATGCTTTAGCAAAAAACTAAAAACCGATCACTTTAGAATGAACCTTTATTCTTTAGCTGATCGGCTTCACAAAACAATAGATGAAGTAGAGCATATGAGCATTACTGAGTTTAATGAGTGGATGGCATATTTCACAATATTAAAGGATTCCGATGGCTAATCAGAAAATGAATATAACAATTAAGGCTTTTGATAAAACAAAGGCTGGTCTAGGTTCTGCCGCTAAAGGAATAAAAGCTGTAGCGGGTTCAGTATTAAGTCTTAAAACAGCATTGATTGGCGTTGCTGGCGTTGCTGGTTTCGGAATGATGATAAAAAGTTCAATGACTGCAACAGATTCATTGGGTAAAACAGCTAGGAAAATTGGTGTAACAACCGAGGCATTAGCCAAGATGCGTTATGCGGCAGACCTTACAGGTGTAGCGGCAAGCACAATGGATATGGCTTTACAGCGTTTCACAAGACGTACAGCAGAAGCCGCAAAAGGAACTGGTGAAGCTAAAGGCGCACTGCGAGAACTAAACATAGACGCTAAGGCAATGCTAAACCTGCCACTTGATGAGCAAATGAAAGAGTTATCAAGCGCGTTTGAAAAGGTTAAAACACCTGCTGACAAAGTTAGACTAGCAATGAAGCTGTTTGACTCTGAGGGTGTTGCGCTTGTCAATACTTTAGGACTAGGCAAAGAAGCCCTAACTGAAATGATGGATGAGGCTGACGCGCTAGGCATAACACTTTCAACTAAAGCGGCTAAGGGAGTAGAGGACGCAAACGACTCTTTTACACGACTAGGTTCGCTTCTAAGAGGGTTTAGAGACAATACAGTAGCGCAACTAGCACCTGCAATACAAGCTGTCACAGACAAATTGGTAGCGTTTGGCAAAGAAGCCTCTGGCGGTGATTTTGAGAACATCGGTACTGTAATAGCCAACAAGATAATTGAAGGTTTTAAAACGATTGTTGTTGTATTTCAAAACATCTTAAATATTATTGGCGAAACAGCGCATCAGATGAAGCGCATCTACAGAAACATTTTTTCGAGTCAGGAAACAAAAAAGAACGAAGCTGAACTAAAAAGATTGCAAAAAGTCGCTATAAGGGCAGGGATTACAATAACTAAGGCATTACAGCCACCAAACTATGCTGAAAAATTAAGTGCTGAAAATAGAAACATTTTAAAAGAAATTAACTCATTAGAGGGCAAACTTAATCAAATAGAAAATAGAGAGACATCAGCATACGTTCCTTTCGATTTCACTGCGCTTTTAAAGAACTTAACTGACGTACAAAATAAAATTGGTGACGTTGAAGCAAGCGTTGATATTAAGACAAAAATTGACGTTGATTCAGTAACAAATGCTAGAGAAGCGTTTAAGGCTTGGTCTGATACTATTGACCCAATAGAAACGCAGTTGCAAAACATGGCAACTGGCGCAATGAATGGATTCACTGACTCAATAACTAACGCCATTACTGGCACTGCTAAATTTAGTGATTCAATTAAGTCAATGGCTAGAAGTGTTATAGACTCTTTAACAAAGATGTTGGTACAGTATTACATTACAAAGCCGCTATTTGACGCTATCACTGGCATGATTGGTAGCAGTGGCGGTAGTGCAGGTGATCCAATGTTAGGTAAGCAAGTAAAAGGATTTGAAATTGGAAGCAGTGTCAGTGCGCCAAGCTATAATGGCGGTGGATTTACTGGCAGTGGTTCAAGGTCTGGCGGTATAGATGGTTTAGGCGGTTTCCCTGCTATACTGCATCCTAATGAGACAGTTATAGACCACACAAAAGGTCAGGGTTTAGCGCAAAAAACAAGCAATCAAAACATAGTTGTTAATCAAACTGTCAACATAACAACAGGCATTCAGTCAACAGTTAGAGCAGAGATACAAAATCTAATGCCACAAATTAATGAGTCTACTAAGGCGGCTGTTGCAGAAGCACGATCCCGCGGTGGTAGCTACAGTAAAGCATTACTTGGAGTTTAAATGAGTGTAAGCTATCCAATCACATTTCCAAGCGTAGGCATAACAAGATTTGATCTGCGTTTTAGAAAGTCAGTTGCAATGTCAGAGTCGCCATTTACTTATAAACAGCAAGTGCATGATTTTGGCGGTGGGAAATGGGAAGCAGAGGTTACGTTAGCACCTTTAACTTATGCACAATCCAGAAGTGTAGATGCTTTTTTTGTTGGCTTAGAAGGCAAAAAAGGCACGTTTTTAATGAACCACCCTTTGCATACAACTACAGGTTCAGCTACAGCAGGATACGGTGCTATAGGCGCAACTGCACTAGCTATTACAGGCAATACGTTTGCGGCAGGAACATTTTTTTCTATAGCTAATCATTTATACATGATGACTGAAGCAAAAGGTGCGGGCAACCCAACTACAGTAAACATACAGCCGCCACTAAGAACAGTGCATTCAAATGGCGACTCTCTTGACCTTACACTGCCGAAAGGCACTTGGCGACTATCTACAAACGAAGTTAACAGCTACACAGATATTAATGGGTTGTTCTATTATTCATTTTCTTGCACTGAGGCTGTTTGATGTCTAGGGCTTTAGCAACACAAATGGAAGCGGCTGTTACTGCTGATCTAGTGCGTCCAGTATTCCTAGTTGATTTAATGTTTTCATCGCCAATTTACCTTTCAACCATTATAGGAGAGACTGTTTTCAATAACGGTTCTGGAAACAACAACTATTATGGAGTTGGTGAACTATTAAAAATGTCTACAGTTGAAGAAGTGCAAGATTTAGGCGCGGCAGGAATAACGCTCAATCTATCAGGTATCAACGGCACAGAACTATTGACTAAGGCACTTACTGAAGATTATCAAGGAAAGACTGTAACAATAAGGCTTGGGGCTTTAGACGCGCAGGGTGCGCTAGTTACTGATCCAGTTATAATATTTGCAGGTTTTATGGATGTTATGTCGCTTAATGAAGGCGGTGGAACTGGTGAGATACAATTGAAAGTAGAAAATAAACTTATACGTTTAGATAGAACTAGGGTTCGCAGATACACTAGTCAGGATCAAAGGGCGGTACATCCGACTGATAAGGGTTTTGATTACGTTACAAACATAGCGCAAAAAGATATTACATGGGGCGCACAAACAGAAAAGGCGGCAAAACAACAACTGCAATAGGGGGCAATATGAAGCTACAAGAGGAATCATATTTAGAAGTTTGTGAGGATATAAAGCCATTAATAAAGATGCACTGGGAACAAATAGCACTCAACAAAGACAAGATTATTTTAAATCCAGATTGGGATGAATATCAAAGGCTATACAATTCAGGCAATCTAAAGATTTACACAGCGCGAAAAAAGCATGAATTAGTTGGCTATTTCATAGTAGCGGTTGCAAAAAACATACATTATAAAGATCATTTGTTTGCTAATTGCGATATTATATACGTTAAGCCAGATAGCAGGGCAGGCATGACAGGATATAAGTTAATAACTTTTGCAGAGAACGAATTAAAAAATTTAGGCGTTTCAGTGCTGAACATAAATACAAAAATACACACACCTTTTGATAAGCTATTAGTGCGTATGCACTTTGGGCTTATAGAAAGACTATACTCAAAGTTTATAGGTTAATTATGGCAGTTGCGGCATTTGCAGCATTAGTTCAAACAGTCGCTACAATAGCAGGCGGAACTGCTTTTGGGGCTATGACTTTTTTTGGCGCAACAGGATTTACAGCATATCTAGCTATGACTGCTACTTATGCCGTACTAGGCGCAATTAGTAGAGAACTGTTTGCACAGCCAAGCCTAGACACTATGAATGGCATAAACTTTAATGTGCGCGATCCTGCCGCCACAAGAAAAATCATCTATGGTAAGTGTCGAGTTGGTGGCGCAATTGTTTTCTTTAATACATCAGACACCGATAACAACTTTTTGCATTTAGTTATTGCGGTTGCAGGGCATGAGATTGAAAGCTACGAAGAAGTTTATTTTGGCGACACAAAGGTATGGGAAAATGGAAACTATGTAGACGATGAAACTACAGATTGGCAAGATCACTGCCTATTAAGTTTTCACAAGGGCGATCAGACTACGGCAGACACTACGCTAGTTAGTGCCGCAACTGGATTTACTAACGATCACAAACTTCTTAATACTGCTTATGTTTATGTGCGACTAGATTACAACGCTGAAGTTTACGTTTCAGGCGTTCCTAATATTTCGTTTGTTGTTAAAGGTAAAAAGATTTTAAATCCTAGTAACGGAGCAACAGCATACAGCAACAACCCTGCACTTATTGCCTATGACTATTTGCGAGACACTGATTATGGTTTAGGTGAAAGCGCGGCAAACATAGACACCCCTTCAGTCATAGCATCTGCGGCAGTATGCGATGCTACTGTAAATATTACTGGCGGCACACAGAAAGCCTTTGAATGTGATGGTGTTTTAGATAGCGGAACAAATATAAAAGCAAACTTGGAAGCAATTTTGTCAAGCATGATTGGCACAGTCAGTTATTATAATGGCAAGTTTTCAATCATAGCGCACAAACACTACGCGCCTGTATCTGACGCAGTTGAAACTTCTATGATAGTTGCACCAATACAGGTCAGCACAAAGCGAAGCAGAAAGTCACAACACAACACAGTCAAAGGTCAATTCATTTCAGAAGAAAATAATTATATTGTTGCTGACTACCCTATACAAAAAAACGCATCTTACATAACACAAGATGGCGAAGAAATGCCTTTAAACTTAACTCTAGCTATGACAACTAACAATGTCAGGGCGCAAAGAATCGCTAAACTTGTAATGGAAAAGTCGCGGCAACAAATGACAATTAGCATGGAGTTAAATTTAAACGGTTTAAAATATGCTGTTGGTGATAATATAAAAATTAACTACGCTCGGTTTAGTTGGTCAAACAAAGAGTTTGAGATAACAAGGTTACAATTAATACCAGACCCAGAGCGAGGAATGATTGTTGCTGTTGAGGCGGTAGAAAACAGCAGTTCTGCCTATGATTGGGTTGCAGGTGATGCGACTGCCTTTGTTGTTGCGCCTGCAATTAGTGTTTACAGCGGAACTGAAGTAGTAGCACCTACAAATTTAAACGTATATAAACATGCAGATAATGTTGATAGAAAGTTTAGATTCACATGGGCAGGTGTAGAAGCGGCAGATAATGCAAGCCCAAGTGAACCCTATTTTAAGCATTACAGAATAGATTTCCGCGATGGACATAATGGGCGTAGTAATTTTTCTGCAACAACGACTGAGACGCATTTCGATGTAATATTGAATGAAATTACTTGGAGAGGTCAACACTTTTCATGGAGAGTGACAGTTTATGCAGTTAATGTACGTGGTTATAGTAGCATTGAAAGCAATACGAAAGTCGTTACAGTTAGAGATTATGGCGATTTTGCACCAGACCCAAGACAAGATAATTTTGTGCAAGGTCTAAGTGATAGCCCGACTGTTTCAGATATTAACAGTCTGGCATACGACAAAGGCATAGAGATAGTAAATGGTACAGTTATTACTTACTTACAGGTTAATCCAGCTAACGTAATTTTGAACACTACAGAGTTTGTATACGAAGATGGAAGTATATTACCTGTGAGAAATGCAGGCTCAATAACCGAAAATCAAGACACAAGCACTGAATTAGTAAGCGGTGGTAATCCGATGAGTGCCACTGAATGGGTGCATGGATCAAATGACACTAGCATTGCTAATGGTGTTTTGACAGGTACAGGTATATTACTAGGTCAAAATTTTGTTATTAAATCAATACAGCTAGCAGATGTCACTGCTAATTACACAGTTAAAATAGTTATTGATTCTATAACTGTTAATGGCGGTGGGCAGCTTAAAGTAAAAATACATGATGCAGAAACTTTTGCGACTTTGTCAGAACAATCCTACACTACAACAGGGACAAAAACATTTACTTTTGACAGTGTTGGGGCTTTGATTATACTCTCTGTGCAAGGAACAAGTCTCACTGACAGTATTGACTATGCAATCAGTCAAATCTCTATAAAACAAACGCCAATTAATGCTTTTGAAGAATATAAATTTTTTACGCCAAGTTGGGCAACTGGAGAAGTAACTTGGAATGGACTTCAAGGCGAACAAACTGGAATTACTGATAGCGGTGTCACATACACATTAACTGGCTTTAGTGGTGCTAACTTGATAGAAGATGAAAGAAAATATGTTGCTGTAAGGCTTGAAAGAAGCAGTGCGAGTGTTGGTTTTTCACAGTCTACCATTACTATAAGTGCTGAATGGTCTGAACCAGAAATCATTAATGGTGTTACCCATAACACTGTTAAAAGAGCATCCATTACTAAAACTTTATCTGCGAGAATAACTTAATGAGTTGGCAGAAAAAACCACCAAGAATATCTGGCAACTTTATTGTTGATGGTACGCTTGAAGCTAAACATATAAAAGCAACCACCATTACTGCGGACAAGTTTAGCGGTGCAGTTGAGGAAGAATATTGGGCTTATATTAGCGATAAAGATGTTTCTTTTGCTTATAGCGGATATACAACTGCGCTAGAGTTCACATTTCCAAAAACTGATCTAGAGATATTTAAAGGTAGGCACGTTCATTACTGCGGTGAAGCTGAAATGAACACAGGGACTAGTACACAATATGACGGTTTTTTGTTTTTAAGATTAGAAGCAGAAGTTCCTAGCGTACAGGCATCGACTATTATTGGAGACGCAAAGCATCTAGTTACATCAGGTTCGTATCAGCTTGTTTATTTTGACGGAAACTTAGCAACAAATCGCATTGGTAGCGGCGGTAGCATTGGTACACTTGGTGGGAACTATAGAACATATAGAAAACTTTCTTACGATCCGAAAGGGGCGCAAGGCAGTGAGTTAGTAACTAACGGTGCATTTAACTCAGGCACAGCTAATTGGACTGTTGGCGCGGGCGGTCACTCATCTGGATATGGTGCTTACTCTGTGACTAGTGATGTAACTAATAACGGATTTACCTATCAGGCTATAACAACTGTTGTTGGCGAGAAGTATCAGGTGACTGGCAATATAGTTAATGGTGTTGCGAACGGTGAAATAAGGATTACATCTGCGCCTAACCTTGATAGCGAAAGTCAGATTGCTACTAGTACAGTTTACACTGGCTCACAGGCGGTTGATTTTGAATTTACAGCTACAAGCACAACAACTTATATCGTGCTAAAAGCATCAGGAACATCAGCTGGTCAAAGTGTCGGTTTTGATAACATAGTTTGCAAGCAGTATCTAAGAAGAACGTATCTTGAATTAAGCACAACTGGTGGAGCGATTGTAAACACTGATGGCAGTACAGCGGTCAGCCTTTACTATCACCCTTATAGTGGTGCATCATCTGGAACTTACCAAGTAGTAGATAACTATACGCAAAAAACTAGAACAAAAGCATATACAAACTTCTTTAGGTTTCAAACTGAGGCGTATATAGGTTGGTTTAATGATGATATTAAGTTGAGATTAACTTGCCTTAATCAGATTGCATTTGGCAAGACTGTAACCTTAAACGATGTTAAGATATTCATGCAGAGTAGGATAGTAGAATGATAGTGATCGGATACCAGAAATTAGTTAACGATGAAGAAATAGTAGACGTTGTTTTTGAAGAACACGAAGATAGAGATGATGCTGAGGACGCTTTAAACAGGCTTGTAGCGACTGAAGCAGACTTAGAAAATATCATTAACTATTTCTGGGCGATTAAACACGACAACAGCTATAAGATAATGGCTATAAAAGACAAAATTATTGAGGTTTAAAATGACAGCGGCTAAATATGATATTGAAATTGATCAAGGCTCTAGCTTTGCACTATCTATAACTGTAAGTGAGAATGGCTCACCAAAAAACCTATCACAATTTACACCAAGAGCGCAAATGCGCCCTTCTGTTGATTCGCCAGATACAGATAAAGTAGATTTTACCTTTGATTCTACAAATCTTGCATCAGGCATTATAATTTTGAAATTAACTCATACTGCTAGTAGTGCAATGGTTGCTGGTAATTATTTTTACGACTTAGAAATTTTTACTGGTACTGCTCCTAATGAAACTTCTGTGACTAGAATCATGCAAGGCAAAGCTGTTGTTAATCCAGAGGTAACTAAATAATGACTATTACTGTATCTGTAACTAAAGATGTAACATCCTTATCAGTAACAGATTCGGTTACTCAGTTAAATATTGTCCCACAAACAACTAGCATTGCCCTACAAAATATTGCAATAACTCAATCTAATAATGCCAGCGTTATTGGATATACTCCTAGTGGGCATCTTGAAGCTACAACAATACAAGCCGCATTAGATGAAATTGCCGCATCACCAGAGTTTACTGCCGCGCTAAATACCAAGTTACAAAATTTAAGCGCATCAGCAGATGAAACAAATACGGCTAATGTGGTTAGCGCATTAAGTGCTGGTTCTAATATTTCCATTGCAGAAGATGGCACAATTGCCGCTAATGTATTAGGCGCAATATCGGGCGGTACAGGAATAGATATTGATGCTGGTGGCGTAATAAGTGTCAGTGATATTGCCATTGCAACAGTTCAAACAGCCGCAGATGAAACAGCGCACTTAGCATTAACTACCCAGCAAGGTGATGTTGTTATTAGAACCGATGTTAATAAATCCTATATTCATAATGGTGGCACTGCTGGAACAATGGCTGATTTTACAGAATTGGCAACAAATACGAATGGCGTTATTTCTATAAATGGCGCAACTGGCGCAGTAACATTCGGTAAATCTAATTTAAATGATTATAGTGCTAATGAGTTTATAGATTGGACTATTTCACAGACAGAAAACATACACGCTGACAATTATACTAATACCACCTATTCGGCTGGCACAGGCATTCAAATAAGTGAATCAAATGAAATATCTGCAACTGGTGGTGGTTCGGGCGGTACAAGTTTTACTGCAAGTGGAAATATAAACTTAGATAACCAAAACAATCTTGACACGATTAGCAATCCATTATTTGATGAAGTTCGCTTTAGTAGCCTTGACGGCACTGCTGACTCTGGTGTTCTTATCAAGAGATTCCCTATAGAACTATACACATCGGGATTATACGGAGAAGGGCTAGGAATATTTTTTAATAATAACGGCAATGAGCAGGTAGTAGGGGCAATACTTGAAACTGGATTCGCTGTTTTGGGTGAATTTGATACTAATACAGGCTTGAAAATTGCAGGTTACAGATTTTTATTTGAAGCACAAGGATGGGATGAAAGAGGCGGCGTGTTAGCGACAGGTGGTCAACAGTATGTAGCACCGCAGGTATATAATTTTGAAACTGACACAGCTACTTTTAATGCAGGTAGCGGTGATAATACAAGGCAAGACCACCGCAACCACAATCTATGGATACATCCTAACACTAGCGTTTTCATGCGTGATGAAGATGATGGTGGGAATATAAGTGGTGACTATAATCTAGTTAACAAAAAATACGTTGATGATAATCTTAATAACCTAAACGTGCCGAACCTGCCTAATGTAAGCGGCACAACTTCAGAAGATAAACAATATTTGCTTGCAGGTAGTAATAGCTACTCAAGTTTAGGTTTTAATACTTTTTTAGGTGCATCTGTTCACGTTTCTGGCGGAATGCACTTCGGACTTGTAGACCAAAATGTTAGCACTACTAAGTTTGGATTGCGTCTTGAGGCTGGTTCAGGCGTAACTTTAAACCGAACTAATGACTTTCATTGGACAATTAACGCTAATCCAGATGGATTGCCTGACCAAACTTCAGGAACAGATGGCTATGTTTTAACTAGTGTTAATGAATCTGCCGCTTGGCAACCTGTAGGCAACGTAGTTTTTCCTACGCAAAGTGCCAACACTATCGGCTATGTTTTAACTAGCAATGGACTAACTGCACAATGGCAACCTAACGACAGCTATCCATCACAAACTGACAACAGCGGCAAGTTTTTACAAACATTCAACGGCAGTGTTAGATGGGCAGAGGTAGATGCACTGCCAACACAATCTACCAATACAAGTAGTAATGATTACAGCGCAGGTAAGTTTCTTGCTAGTAACGGAGATAACGCATATTGGCACGTTCCTTCTAGCAGTGTTCCTGACCAAGATTCACATAACGGAAAGTTTCTAACAACTAATGGCTCACAATTAAGCTGGTCAACGATTAACACAGCAGGGACAACTGGCAATATTTCATTTAGCACAAACACTATTTCGTCAAGCGATACGAGTATAAATATAGACGATGATTTGAATGTTCAGGGCGTATTAGATGCCGAAAGATTAGATGTTAGCGGAGCAGGTGCGCCTACTATAGAATCTATTGGTGCTTTTAACATTACCGCTCCTGATGGCGTTTATTGTAACCAGAAGCGCGTAGATGTTGATACGCCATTTGCTGTTCTTTATATTAGCTTTACAGCTAATATGGGGCAAATTACTAATTCAACTTTCATAGGCGAACGATATAACGGAAGTCCAACCGCACCTAATATGTTCATACAATCATCAGGGAATGGAAAGCAGATTGTTATTTCGTCTGTAGGCGCGAACGCGGCTAGTGATTATTTTGTTGAGGTTGCGCATAATTATGATACGTTTATTACTAGAGACGATGAACCAGTTCGCATTGGCGTTCACAAATCAGGCTCTCAAGTTAATATTGTCTTAGCGCAGGGCGACAGCGTTTCTGCACCAGAGCAATCAGGTATGGTAAAGGTAAAATATTATGCTGTCTAGATATATGGTTTTGTCGGCAGAAGGTATTAATGTCTCTGAAATAGATGCTTTAGTAGCAGGTAGCATAATCACAAATAGTATACCTGATAGGTCAGTAGAAGTTTTGCCAGAAAACGTGCTTTCTAAACGATGTTCAGTTTATAAATTAACTACAGAAGAAGCGGATGAACTGAAAAAAAGCAATTTAGTAAAATCTGTTGAATTACATATTGAAGATAACCCAAACGTACTGTCAGTACATACAGGCGTTAGCAGTGATAATTACGATAGAAAAAGTTTTGATGCTAATAATCTTAGTTATGCTAATTATGGTTTGATTAGGCACACAAGTAGGGAATCATCATTATATGATTTAGATGGCAGTATTAATTCACAGTTTAGTGACCAATATAAATATTCTAATTCTGGTGAAGGTGTAGATATATTTATTATGGATACTGGAGTTCAAGCTAACCACCCTGACTTTTTAGATGAATACGGAAAAAGCAGAGTACAGCAAATAGATTGGACAAAATATATAGAACAAAACTATCCTAATTATTTTACATCCGAGAGGCGAGAGGCTTTAAAACCTGAAAACTATTATCAAGACAATGAAGGTTTTCATGGCACTCAATGCGCGAGTATAGCTGCAGGGAATCGCTATGGTTGGGCTAAAAAAGCACATATATATTCATTGAAAATAAATCTAGCAGGCTATAATTATCATCTGCCCTCACACTATCAGATGCTAGTGGCTATGAAAAGTTTTATTGAAGAAAGACAAGCTAACGGAATCAATAGACCTGCGATTTTAAGTAATAGCTGGGGGATTATAAGGCTATTTTCTAGCATGAGTAATGTTACTGGTGGATTTTATGCTGATGAAAATACAACTGGCACACAATGGTCGAGAGGTAATTTAACAAATAGTCAGATACAAGCTACCTATAAAATACTACCGACTACATATCTAACTGCCAACTACGAATCTATTAACCAAGATGTACAAGATTTGATAGATATAGGCGTACACATTGTAGCTAGTGCCGCTAATCATGGTGCTAGAATGTTGCCAAGAAATGACGCAGAATATAATAATATAATTAATTGGACTGATGACGAGGGAGAAAGTCAATCAGCACCATATAATCAAGTGTCAACACCTCACGCCGATGAAGCAATTATAGTAGGTGGACTGTCAGAAAATTTGCACAATAACAATGGAAACACACAAGAACAAATTGTTAATTATAGTGTTCGCGGAAAGCGCGTAGATGTAATGGCAGCTAGTGACGGTTGCTTTGCGGCTGTTAGTGAATTGGCAACTAATAAACCTAACCAACGACAACACCCTGATAATTCATCACAGTTTATAGGCGAGTTTGGCGGCACAAGTTGCTCTTGCCCACAGACAGCAGGTGTAATGGCTCTGCACTTGTCTAATAAGCCGCACCTAAAACCTGATGCCCTAAGAGAATTAATAATAAATGAATCTACTAAAGACGTTATTCTTGGCACTGGCGGCTTTGCTGATGTAAATCCTTTTTTAGATACGCCTAACAGGATGCTTTATAGCAAGTTTAATCAAGATGTTAGTCTAACTACGGCAGGTGCATATAAGATTATTAATGCTAATATTAGCGGTGAATATAAATTTAAAACTAAGTTTAGGTCAGATAATGTTATATTTAAAACTAACGGAGTAGCACAAGATAACGATGGTTTTTTTGTATTAACAGATACTGACGCTTTATATGAAGGTTCTACTATACGTTACATAGAAATATGGCAAGCGGCTCGCAGAACGCAGTTGAATTTGGTTTTTGATGCACACCCTGTTAAAATGAAAACACATAATTGGAATACTTTAGAAATACAGAACCATACTCTAAATGTGTTTGTAAAATTACATAGAACTGACGCTGTTTTTGATCCAATTAAACAATCTTTTTATTGGGATACAGATAAATATACTAGTTTTAATACAAGCCCAATTTTATCAAACAGTGGCATACCAGATAATTCAATAGGCATAAGATGATGGCACAGGAAACAAAACAAGCAATGGATTTAGTCGCGGCATCAACAGGTATTCTTTCATTAGCCGCTTGGCTACCACCCATTGCCGCAATATTCACTATTGTTTGGTATGGAATTAGGATTTGGGAAAGCGACACTGTAAAATCTATTCGTTGTAAAAAGTGAAAAAATTATTATTATTATTTTTATTTAGCAGTTTTGTTAATGCAAACCAGCAAGAAGGTTCGCTAAATACATATAATGGAGAAGGTGCAACCACCAATTCCAACAATACAACAGAAGATAATTCCACTAGCAATTCTTATTCAGGCGCAGGTGCGTCTAGTCAAATACCTGTTGGTTCTGCAATATCTCCGACTTATATGAGCAATGGCGTTGAAACTTGTTTAAAAGGTACAGGTTCGTCTTTCCAAACAGTGTTGCTAGGTTGGTCTAGGGGTAAGTATGTAGATTCAGAAGGATGCACTAGGCGAAGGGATGCGCTAGTTTTAAACCAATTAGGAATGGCTGTTGGCGCAATTAGCAGATTGTGCGATTCAGTTAAAGTGTTCAGGGCTATGCTTAACAGTGGCACACCTTGTCCGATTTTATCAGGGGGAAAATTAGTGGTTGGTCGAAAAGCTATCATGGTTTTGAAGGCACAGCCAGAAACTTACATTCCAGATTACAGTGACGACAAAGAATATTATGACGCACTGTTACAAATTGGCGAGGTTGTAGAAAATGAAGAAGGCGATATTGATATTGTTGCTAAGTTCCGCACTAGCAAGCAGTAACGAATTAGACTATTTGATAGAGTCAACATCTAGCATTGTTGACCAAATGAACAAAGGCGTTCAAATGGTTGGTGCAGGTCTTGAATACTCACATCAAGGCACAGGCTTATCTGATGGTACAATGCACCTAGAGGCGCAAATTACTAGCGCACAATTGTCTGCATACAACTCAGCCCTGATTAATATGTCAAACTACTTGCCTTATGGCGACACAAAACAGACGCTTTTAGATATGGCAGACGAGCATTTGCAAATTGTCGATGAAAGCGTAGATGTTTTTACTAGTGCCGTAGTACAAATGCAGACAGCGCATCAGGTGGTTGAAATGGCAGAGACAGCCGCCACCCCCAACGAAGAAGAACAGGTTAAAGACTTTGTAACAGCTAACGTAGAAAGCCTACAAATAACACAAGAGACTGTTGACGATTATAATAGCAGTCTGGAGTCGATTGAAGAAAATGCTAACATTGCATCTAGCTTTATTGCAGTTGCTAACAACACTGAAGCTACTGAATTTTTGCGACAAGGTGCAGAAGACAATAGCACAACAGCAGAAATGTCTACTGTAGCTTATGACGCTAATCAGCAATGGGTTAAAATGACCTACAGCAACGGCAACGCAAACGCTGTTTTTCTTAATGGTCAAAGTTTTGGTTTGGACTTATATCTAACTGGCGCAGAAATATTAGCCGCAGGTAGTGAATCTGAATATTATCAAACTAGCCCAATGCTTAATGGCTACAACTGCTACTTTAATCAGGATTGCTAATGTCTTTAGAAGATACAGAAATAAAAATAGGCGGCACATCATTCAAGGGCATTTATGTGGCTATAGTATTGTCATTAGCAACAAGTCTTGGTGGGGTATTCTGGAGTGCTAGTAGCCTGTATAGTAGACTAGAAGCAGTCGAATCAATAACTATTCCAGACGTACAGCCTATGCAAGAAGAACTACAGTTAATAAAACAGCAGTTACAAGACAACGAAATTGGTGCTTTAAGCGCAAAATTAGCGACTTTAGGCACTAACCTTGCAACCATAATGGATCAGCAAGAAAAGCTGTTAGAACTCAAATCTGAGCTTTCTACGCTATCTAAAGAGATAGAGGCTATGAAAGGCACAGTTGCGGCGGCTGAAATTACAACCAGAGATAACGAAGATATTGCAGATCGTATAACTGTACTTACAAAAGAGGCAGAAGATTTGTGGCAAGCAATCTCATATTTATCGAACCCCTATAGGTGATTTATGTGGCAATCATTAATAAGCCCAATAGCTAACATAGCAGGTGGCTACTTAAAGAACAAAGCAGAAGAAAAGCAAGCCAAGCACAAAGCAAAAATGAGCATGATTAAAAACGATGCTGAGTGGGAAAATAAGATGGTTGATGCCTCTGCAAACAGCCTTAAAGATGAATTTTGGACTGGCGTTTTGGCTATCCCAATTTTTATGATTGGTTATGCTATAGTAGTTAATGATTTGACAGTTATTGATAGAGTTGAGCAGGGCTTTGCGGCATTAAGTCAACTGCCAGAATGGTATCAATACCTATTATTTATTTGCATCAGTTCCAGTTTTGGAATTAAAGGTGCATCAAAACTTATGAATTTGAGGAAGTAACATGACAGACACTAAGCCAAAGGCAAAAGCCAAGCCAAAACAAAGCGCAAAAAACTATTTTACTGAAAAAGAGTTAAAGTGTAAGCACACTGGCGAGTATTTTTTTGATGAAAAGTTTTTAGAAAAGTTAAACAAAATTAGAGAAGAATGCGGTTTCCCTTTTCCAGTATCATCTGCTTGTAGATCGCCCCTACATCCAATTGAACAGCGGAAACAATTTGTTGGGGTACATACAACTGGCAAGGCCGTTGATATTTTATGTAGAGGCGAAGATGCCTTAAAGCTAATTTCTGTAGCACAGAAGCATGGCATCACTAGAATTGGAGTACAGCAAAAAGGTACTGGTAGATTTATCCATATAGATGGTTGCACTAAAGAAGATTTTCCTGATGTAGAAAACTACCCAGAAGTGTCAATCTGGTCTTACTAGCGGACATAAACTACAACCTTTTGTCCGAAACGCCCCTTAATTGGGGCTTTTTTTTGCCTAATAGTTAAATAAATGTTTTACTTTCTCTAAATATGTGATATATTTGCTTTACATTAATCAAATTTACAGAGGAAATACACATGACTTTAATCCAGCTACTAAAAAAACTTAACAGCGAAAATGTTAAGTACAACGCAGAAGCAACAATTAAGCATAATGCACAAGTAAACGCTTACATTGAAAAGCTAATAGAAGAAAAAATGCAAACTATTGATGCAATATAATTATAAACCCCCCGAAAGGGGGCAACCAAAGGAGACTATTATGACAGACTTAAACAAACTAACTGACTACGAAGCTGGCGAATGGGACTGCGTACACGCTAGACCAGCTAGGGAATGTGAGTCAGCGCAATATTATGCAGGTTATGGGGATGCCTATGCTAGTGAGCAGAGTGCTACTTGGTATTCAGAACGTAAATTTTTAGAAATCATGGGAGAAGCAAATGAATAGTAGTACAGAAACAAATGAACTAGCGTTAGCATTGTGTCTAGCGCAAGGTCAGATGGGGGGTGCTGTCAAAGACAGTGCCAACCCATTCTTTAAATCAAGCTATGCTGATCTAACGTCAGTCATCAAGGCTATCAAGCAACCATTTGGTGATAATGGTCTAAGCTACACGCAGTTGCCTGTAAGCAATGAAATAGGCGTAGGCGTAGCAACTAGACTAATGCACGTTTCAGGACAATGGCTAGAGTCAGAGTTTGTACTGCCTATTGTAAAACAAGACCCACAAGCGGCAGGTTCAGCTATCACTTATGCGCGAAGATATGCACTACAGTCTATCGCAGGTATACCGACAGCAGACGATGATGCAGAATCTGCAATGCTTAGATCAGAACAGACTAAAACTCAAGAATAC
>Ga0181394_1000120_pt1 | contig 30719 bp, 30 predicted proteins | sample 17SPOviralmetaG_FD_130123 | JGI IMG/M metagenome (GOLD analysis project Ga0181394, IMG submission 130123) | Marine viral communities from the oligotrophic San Pedro Time Series (SPOT) site, San Pedro Channel, CA, USA - 17 SPOT_SRF_2010-11-23 | ecosystem: Environmental > Aquatic > Marine > Strait...
TATGTGTCTGGTATTTAGCGTTATCTCTTAGTCTTACTCCTTGAACTTCGAGTACTCGAGTTGATTTATAAGTGCTTTCTACTGTATCTAAATAACCTGTAGCAGTATATGATGCTTTAGCTATACATGCTGCATTAATTTCTTTATTTGCACTTATATCAAGTAATTTAAATTCTCTTGTTCCAACCCTGAATTTTAAAGTGTCATTATTTGGAATAATAAATGAGCCAGCTATTGATCCATTGGCATCAGTAGTTAAGGTTGAAGACGTGTTTGGATGAGAGGTTACACCTATTAGTGTGTTACCAAAATCTGAATCGCCATCTGAATAGAATTGAAAGGTTTCACTTTTTGTAAAACTAGAGACATCTACACCATCAAAGAAAGGAAATACTCTTGTACTTGGTCTTAAGCCTTCTGCTTTAAAAAATATTTTTCTCGATCTCATAAAAGGTAGTAATGCAGTTTGAATAACTCTATCTTCTACAAATTCTATAACAGTTTCATCACTTACAACTTTATTAACTGTTCCGGAAATATTATTTGTTTGACTACCAACTACTAATTGATCTGTAGGTACGCCACCCCAATTCCAAGACCAGTTATTCCAGTTATATGCTTGAATTGGACTTAATCTTGACCCTCCTGTTATAGTTCTATCTGCGGCTTTAACTACATCTCTCCATTCGTCAGAAGCAGGAGATAAAGTAGTAATTCCTTCGTATATTACAACATTAAAAGGATTTATTCTTATAGATTTACTTGCAAGATTTTGATTAATATATGGTACTTCGTCATAAGCCATGTAAACGTTATCACCTTTACGAATAGTATTAGTTGATGATGCGGAATCATATATTAATCTTATATTATCTTCAGTAAAAGTAGGTCTTATTAAATTATTAATTGGATCTAATGCGGCTCTGTATTCGTTTACACCTCCAGTTAAATCTGAAAAAGTATGATCGGTAAAATTATCTACTATAAATCCAGATTTTGTTCGATCGTTTCCAGCTGAATCTAATACTTGAAAGTGTTTAGTATCAACTTCTAAAGCACTTAACGTTGCAAATTCTTCAAGTTTATCTAACCTCTTTTCTAAAAATCCAATGTCTTTCATTGTAAATCTTTTATGTTCTATCTTTCTCATAAAAATATCAGAGTCATTAAGAGTATTAGCCCCAAGAGTTAGATCATATAACCCTAAAGTTCCATCTGGTTTATCTGGCATAGTAGGTACAAAACCTGATGCGCCAAATATAAGTCTTATTACACCTTCTCTATCAATAACAAGTTTTGCAGACTTTGCTAAAAAGTATGTTATATCCGCTGTAACAAGAGAAGTTGGTTGAGGTAATTCGATAGCTCGAGCTCCCAGTCCAGAATTAGAAAATTCTCCTGCCGAATCCATCACAGATCTAAAATCTAAATAATTATATAATCTAATGCTTTGACCATTAGAAAATTTGTACCTAGGAATTTGATCATATGTTACTTGACCTGTGTAAGAATTTACTGCAAAGAAATCACCTGATACTCCGTGATTAAAATGTCTGTAATTAACAAATACGCTACCTGCAGGCGCTGATTGACCACTTTTTAATAATAATCTACCAAGTGCATAATGATTATCTCTTTGTCCATTATCTAGTGTGAATCTATTAGCATAACTAATATTACTATCACCACCTTTTAATATATCTTGTACATCAAAAATATCAGCTTTATTTAGTGGTAAGAATTTTTGTCCATTACCATCTGAATCTATACTAACTGTAATTGCTTTTTGAGCTATTGTTTTAGTTTTTATTGACGCCTGACTTTTATTTACGTAACCAAGTATTTCAACTGCCTGGCTTGCTGGTAATCCAGTTAAGGTAGCGGATGTACTTCCTGTTCCTGATATACTTGCATTTAAGTAAACATCACTATCGGTTCCTACAATCCAATCATCTGTGTTTGTAAACGTTTCACCTGTAGCAGAAAGAGATATGGATGCTTGTCCTGATCCATTCGATGTAGCAGTAAAACGTCTTTGCGCAGCAAAAGATATATCAGTTAAAGATTGTGCTCTAGGACGAGGTAAAATAAATAATGATGTATTATTATTTGCTTCTTTTAATACAGCTTTACTATTTTCTAATGTAGGCCTAAAATAACTTGAAGTGCTAGTACCAATACTTTTAACGCTTCTAAAAGCAGAACCACTATTCATTTGCACATCAAACAAATGATATCTTAGTTTAGTGCCGTCTTCATTTATTGCTTTTACTCTAGCACTACCAATTGTATTACCAGTATAATCTAAACCATCTTTTAAATCTAATTTTTCAAACACATTAATATTAGGTATTCCAAAAGAAGCCGAGTCACCAAAAGTTCCGTTATCCACAAAAACATAATTACCAAAATCTGTTCCAACTACATCATTATTAATTGATATAGTATCAGTTGATTTTTCTATTCTAAGAGTTGTAGGAAAAGTTCGTGCCGCTCTAAATCCATCCACAACTGCCGTTCCTGGACTTACTTCAAGATTTAAATGTGTTGTTGCAGAATCTAAGTTAAACTTTGCTGTAAAAGGTTTTACAAAATAATCACCAGAGTTTTCATGAATTCTTCTTGCTATAACTTTGTTAGGGATATCATATGAATTTCTTTCATCAACTGCACTATAAATCACACCTTCTTTTACAGTTGCAATATGAATAAAGTTTTCGTCTGAATCAACATCACCATCTTCTACTATAGTTAATTCAATCTTATAACGATCAGCACCAGGCGCAGTAAGGTTTGGAGAAGCTCCTTGGTTATCAAATAATGAATTATCATCTATTGATGTAACAACGCTTTCAACTGCTTTAAATCCTACGTTCGTATCAACTATGTCACTATATTTTGATATGATTTTTGACTGATCTTCAGTAAATACAAAGTGGCCACGTGCATAGTATATTCCAGATAATAAAGTTATAAGAATACCAACACCAGTTGCAGGATTGGTTAACGTATTTGTAGTTTGAACTGTAAGAGTGATAGAACCGTTATTTACATCTTCACCAGCAGTCATACGTATTGTATTAGTGCCAGAAGATCCAGCACTCGTATTGGTATATTGCACATATAAAGTTGCAGGATCAGATCCTGTTGCTGCAACTACTTCTAATACCTTTACTATAACGCCTGAAGTTTGTCCTGTAAACGATGTTCCAATTAAAACAGATGTATCAGTTGGTAGAGCATTTGTAGTAGTATTAAGCTTAATAAATTCATATTTTTGATTTATTGTAGCACCACCAGGTTTTACCACAGCACCTTCTTTAAATATATTATTACCAAATCTTGCTATTTGCTCTTGTAATATTGTTTGTAATTGTGTTAACTCACGTGCTTGTACTGCTTTACCTGAGTTGAATAATATTTTATGAAAACCTGAGCTGTCAGAAAAGTCATCTTTAAATGTATCTGTAAATATTGCTTTTGATAATGTTGTCGCCATGTTAAATCCTTAAAGTGTTATTACAACTTTTATATCTTCTGTCTGGTTTGCAGAACGTGTTACTGGTGCTCTATTTTCTATATATATTATTTCTCCGGAAAGTTTATTAGCATCATCTTCAGTAAATGCATCACTATCAGCATCTACACCTGCTGCAATTAAAGTTCCAGATTGTCCTCCACCAGTTATTGCTTCACCTTCCTGAAAAGGTTTAAATCCTGTTTCTTCCGATTGATGAAAATATAGTCTGTCACTATCAACTTCATCAACAAAAGCTTTTGCACCACTAGTTCCACCGGTAATAGTTGCATCTAAAAACCCAGTTGCTGCTGCTGCTTGTAATTTTAAAAAGTTTAAAACTTTACCAGAAGCATTATCAAAGTCAGATACTGATCCAGGAACTGCAGAGTCTGTGTGCTCTTTTGGATTTCTTATAAGACCTACTTGCCTAAAATCTTGACCTACTATAAAGTTACTATCTTCTATACCATTAGGTTTTGCATTAAACATTAGTGATGTTGATTTTAACTCATCTCGAGGATCTGCTCCTAATCCATTTTCTGGTCCAAGTATTGCACGTGCAGTAGCAGATGATCCGCCTCCTCCAGTTATTGAAACACTGGCAAAAATATATCCTTGACCCATAGCCATAGCGCTATCAGTACTAGAATCTAATTCGATTTTAACAACTGCTCCACCACTTACTGTTGCAGTTGCTGCAGCTCTCACGCCATCACCGTCAATTGTAACAGTTGGAGTTGATGTATAGCCTGATCCTGCCGTTGTAATAGCTATACCTAATACTTGTCCAGGAACAGCCGAATCCTGAACAAAAGCTTGCTGAACTTCTAATGTTGATAATCCTGCACCAGCTGCAGAATCTAAAACTTTTTCTATTGGTACAAAGTTTGATGATAAAAATTTACTTGATCTTGCAGCACTTAAACTATATAAAAATTTCCATACATATCCATCAGCAGTTTTAAATGGTTTTGCAACAGTACCTGTTGGTTTTATTGTAGACGCGTTTGCTGTTCCAGATGCATTCTTGCCTTGTTGTAAACATATATAAACTTGGTTATCTTCGGTTAAAACGTAATAACTATTTGTTGCTGGAATGCTAGCAAAGTTATCATCATATGCATTATAAAAAGCACCAGATGACCAGTTATATCGTGGAATAACGTAACTTAAATCAGTTGCAGATTTTATAGACTGTAATCCAGCTCTAAAGTTTCTTATAGTTCTAGGCGTGTCAGTTGGATCTGGAACAGTTTCCGATCCGTCCCATTGTTCTGATCTACCTATACCTACGTAATATCTTGCAGTGGCAAGTCTTGATTCATCAAACACAGTTTGTGTGAGTTGTTTTTTAAACGTGTCTGTAATTATTGCTGACATATTCTATTCCTTATGCTACCGTTACTTCGCCTTGGTTACCAACTAAGAACCAATTACTTCCATCCCATATACACGTACAACCATCGTTTTGAGCTAAGGCAAAAGATGTACCTTGTGCAAAATTGGATGGAGCAACTGTCATAGCTCCTGCACCCTTATTAGTAAAAATTTTATATTCACCAACAGTTGTTCCATCTGCTAAACTTACTGCCAAAGCCGAACCTTTATTACCTATTATCAAAGTTGCGGATGTACTTGCTGCACCGTTTGCAGTTATTGTAGAAGAACTAAAAGCTGCCTTATTTAATTCGACTGAACCAGTTCCCTTTGGTGTCATAATAATATTTAAATTAGTTCCACCTCCTGTTGCAGAGAGTGTAGGTCCAGTTGTTGTTGCTCCGTTTGCGACTGTTAATTCATTGACAGCACTACCAGTAGTTGTAAACTTAATAAACTCATTTCCATTAGCATCATTTAATGAAGTGCCAATGATAGGAGTATTTATTGTAGGTGACGTTAAAGTTTTATTTGTGAGAGTTTGCGAACCTGCAATTGTTGTAACTGTTCCCGCGCCACTTGGTATGGTAATTGTTCCACCGTTTGTAATTGATGCTATAGTTGGAGTCGTTAATGTTTTATTAGTTAGTGTTTGAGTTGCGGTATCTAATACTACATTACCTCCGGCATTTGGTAAAGCAATTGTTCTATCTGCTGTAGGATCGGTTGCAATTAATTTAGTTTCATGAGAGTCTGTGCTCGTTCCTTCAAATATAATAGTACCAACACTACCAGAATCTTTTAATATAACCTGAGTTGTTAAAGTACTACTATCACCTCCAAGTTGTGTATATATTTCTTGGAAGTTTTGATTAATTTTAGAACCAGCAGATCTTAAAGTATCACCAGTGCCGTCGTTTGCAGATGAACCTATATTTATGTTTTGTCTTGTCATTTTTTAAATCCTAATAAGTCTATTTATACTAAAAACTCGAGTCACTCAAATATCTTGTGAACATATCGTTATCCATAGTCTCTGTTATTAATGAGAAATCTGGTCTTGCAGAACCAGCGCTATCTCCAATATCGCTATCATCAAATTTAAAAGAATTTACAGACATCATTTCTTGTACATTATGATATGTTTTATTTAACTGAGATAACGTAAAACTTTGGTAGTCACTTACTAGATCAGTTAAGTCAGTTCTTACTTGTAACGATGAGCCTCCAAATCCAGTTTGCAACACAGTGAATTGCCTAAATGGTAAGCTAATAGCAAGTGAAGCTTGTGAAGAAACGGTTGGACCAGTTGCAGAATCAGCAATTGATAATGGTGCTGATAGCGTTAATATTCCTTCAGCATCTGTTACAACTTGCCCTTCATAGTAAAATCCAGCCGGATGTATAAATTTTTTATATAACGCATTCCAATTACTTATATCTGTATTTGTGTTTATTCTTAAACCAAAAGTTTGAAATACTTTATCATTTTGTATAAATTTTAAAGAATCTACGCCTATAGTACTGGCAGAATCTCCAATTGTAAACATGGATTCTTTACCATACTCTACTTGTGCACTTTGCTGAAAAAATAACCTAAAAAATTCTTCTGCAGAAAATCTTGTTCCTTTTTGTCTTAAAAATTGTGCAAGTCTTCTTAAGCCAAATCTTTTGTCAGAAAAATTATCTGCTGTTTCTAAACCACCAGCTAATTCTGGAACATACTTATTAATAAGATCACTTGGCATTTCACCAATATCTTTAGTAGCATATGATTGTTTTAAGTCATCACCAAACGCGTGAGTACCGTCCGCAGAATCTAAAAACTCATAATACTTTTCTAAAAATGTAACTAATTTAGGAAACTCGCTAGTAAAATATTCAGGTAAAGATTCTCTTACTTTTCTTACCTGGAAGTTTTTAAGCCTTCTTTTACTTTGAAAGTCTATTGCCATTATATGCTAACCTGCGTATTTTGAAAATCTAGTAAAGATCTTGAAGTTGATAAATCTGTGTCAATATCTAAAATAAAATTTCTTAAAGGCCTTACAGTATTTTGATTTGCCGGTAAAACTTTAATGTCAATCTGTGAACCATTAAATCCACTAGGCTTAAATCCAATTAGTGTTATTGTGCCTGTAGATGCTTCATAAGATCCGGCATTATCAATTTCTACTGTTCCATCAAGTGTTATTACTTGTAATTTATTTGAACTTAATTTATTTCTAATAAAACATGTTTTATTATTTAAACTAAAATTAGTACTTGTTATTATAAAAGTTGAGTCATTCGGGGTTGATAAAATTACTGGAAAAATTATTTTGTATTGTAAAGAAGTATTAACTGTTGGTATAAATCCTTGCATTAACTGAACTTCCATTTTTGAGTTTAGTATTGCTGGATCAAGTGCATCAATAAGAGTTAATATATTTGATCTTCTAAAAACTTTATCAAATCTTTTTAAACTTATTGAGAAGAAATTATTAATAGTACTTTGTACTTGAGTTTCCATAGCTTGAGGTGTTAAACTAGTAAGATCTGGATCTAAATTAAAAGTTGTACTCAATATCATATTAGTTGTTATTGGATCAACAAAATCTGTAGTAATTGACATTATAGCAAGATTATCTGTTAGCTCAGTTGTAATTCTATCTTTTACTGTTTGTTGTGTATCTAACGTAATACCATCTTTAAATTTTAATCCAATAAATACTTTTCCAAAAACTTTTGGAACATTATCATTACCACCAAATGAAGTTACATCATCTAAAAAAGACCCAAACTTTGTTAATATTAAAGCTCTATAATCTTCTGCTGTAACTAGTCTTCTTTGAGATGAAAATGCTATAGGAGCATTTTGCCTTATTGATTCTATGCTTTCCTTAAATGATCCACCTGCAGAAGCAGCCTCTGTTGCTGTAGTAACATTATATTGAACACTGTTAACAGTTATTATCGCTTCTGTTGAAAAAGTTGTTGCTCCATTTGCAGTGCTTCCAACTGTTGATAAATAATCAATAACAATTTTATTACCTGCTTTTGGTGCAAGTCCAGTTGAAATACCATCACCAAAAACTATTTCATAAAAACCATTTGGTGTTTCTTTGATTTGATAAAAAGCTGATTCATTAGTTATTCTAATACCATCAACTATATTTAAGTAAGTATCAAATGTTGTGGCAGAACTTGTAGGAAATACTCTAACTCTAATTGTGCTAGTATCTAATGTTATGTCAGGTATAACGTATATTTGAGTGTCAGTTGTGTCTCCAACAAAGAATGTTTTTGTTTTTTCTGTGCCTTCAAAAACTGGTACAGCTGTTGCACCATCAGCATTTAAAAATTGATATGTTCCATTTCCGTCATCACTTCCTACAAAGTTTTCTCGAGTTTGAAATGTATATGAAACCCCATCTACAGAAGATGTAAATGTAGTACCTCGAGGTAAAGTTATTGCTGTAGGTCTATTCGAACCACTTACAAGTACAGATAAGTTTAATGCTGCCTGAGAAGAGGTAAAAGAAGAAGGGACATATCCTAAACCTTCTGCTAAAGCAACAACCGAGCTTCTTAGTTGTGCCGTGTTTATAAATGATTCATTTAATGCAAAGTTTGCAGTAAGTCCATTAAAATGTGTGTTATATGCCAAAACATCTAAAATATTACTTAAACCAGAGGCCTCAAAATCGTAATCTTGAAATTCAGTTTGTTGCTTTAAAAAATCTTTTAATCGTCCTTTTATTGTATCAAAGTCTAATTGTGTTGATTTAATTGTTGTTGCCATTATCTTAACCTCGTTAGATTTAATTCTGTAGTTACTGTTTCGTTTGTATTGACAACTCTAAATGTTACTGTAACTTTTACTTCATGTGAATCGTCTCGTAATTCTGTCGATACGTTTAATACTATTGCTCTAGGCTCGTATATTTTTATTGTCTGTATTATTTGATCTTTAACTTCTTGTGAATCAAAATCTGTGTTTAAGCCAAATAATAAAGCATTTAAGTTGCCACCATAGCGAGGTAAAAAAGGCTTTTCAGAAAAGTTAGTTAGTAATATATTTTTTACAGCCTGTTTTACAGCAGCCGCATGTTCTTTTTTAAATATGTCTCCAGAAACTTTTTTAGCAAAAGACAAATCGATATCTTTCGAATTTTTAGTCTTCGAAGTTAAAATTTGTCCGGAATTAATATTTCCATCTTCTACTGCAAAAGCTCTTGTTGGCATCTAAATCCTCTGTACTATTTATACTGTTTATGTTAACAGTTCTTCAGGTTTTTCATCAGTTCTTAATACTTCTATTAGTTCATTTGTTGCTTGAGTAATATTATTGTATCTTGTTTCAAACACGTTCTTATATGCAATATTATAAGGTGGTGTTATTTCAGGCATTGTAATTATTATCTGTACATTTAAAGAATCATCTGGATTAAAGTTATCATAGTCTAAAATCATTTTTTGATAATTCAAATTATCTTTAAAGTATACGGCTAAATCAAAAGTTTTTTCTACTGCGAGCTCACCTTTATTATTAATCAACTCGTATACAACAGTTTGACCTCTTGACATAAGATAATTTATGCCATCGCTTACGTCTAAATTTTCTCCAGATTCTGCTCTATATAATCCTTCAATAGGTACTAATCTAAAGTTTTTAAATTGTAAAGGTGCTGAACTTGAGTTAATTAATTTTAAGACATCTGCATGTAGCACGTACTGCTTTGCTAATCTTAATCTTTCATTATCATCTAAGATATGTGTTAAAGTAACAGGATCTCCATGAGCACTTACAAATTTAGCCATACTTACGCCAGGTGCTAATCTCGTTCGACTTGTTATTGGAATTCCAGCTGATACTTGATTAACAGGGTTAAACTTTGGATCAACATAATAATCAGTTCTTACATTTGTTATCTTATTAGATTTATAAAGCTTTGTGGGGTTTCTAGATCTGCCTAGAGGTTTACCACCTCTTACAGCAACCTTGTCTTTACCAATTGTTCTACCAAGAGCTGCAGGGCTTAATCTTGAAACATGTGGAGATAACGTTCCATCGGCTATACATGCACCAATAAAAATTTTATTACGTGCATTGTTTGGATCTCTAAGTTTCGATCTTATTTGTGCAGTATTTAAATCAGTAGTTGAAACACCACCATAATGTTCTAACTTATTTAATTGATTAAATAATGCAGCGTCATCGTCTATTGATACTCTCTTAATAGCCACAGAAGAATTTTCAAGTGCGCTATTCATTAATGACTGAGTAGGTTGTTGAGTGTTTTTATTAGTTGCTTCACTGAAACTTACTGATGACTGTGCGCTTCCTGCTGCTGGACCTAAAGCAGCTGTTGCAGCTTTTCCTGCTGTATTAGCATTACCTGATAGATTACCATTGAATGTAGGTGCTGTCATACCTACATCAGCTATTATCCCTTGAGACGCATGAATAGAAGTTGAATTTACTCTTGGAATGTGCGCGGTTTTAGCATACATTACAATTTCTTCACCACCTATAGTTCCACTATCTCCTGTTAACGCTAGAGAAGAAGCAACTACATTAATACTTTTTGATGTATATGTTATTTCTTTTTCAGCAGTCATGAATAATGTTCCGCCTGTGTTATTGTTTTGATCTTCTCCTACAAATAAACCTTTTGCTCTTTTAATTATTTCATTACTATTACCATGAATAAAATTCATAACATCGCCGCCGATTGTTTCTGATTTACCACCAAGAACTTGTACTTCTTTACTACCACCTATATCTTGAATATAACCGCGCTTAACTGTTTGCTCCACATCGCCATCAACTTTAACATTAAAGTCTCCACCAACTTCTAAATCAAAATCTCCAGACACTTTTAATTTTAAATTACCATTATAATGTAGTTCACCGTCACCATCAACTATAACTTTTTCATCATGTGCAGTAACACGAATTGTATTATTAGTAGACCCATAAACCATAGATCCATCAGCACGCATCTCAACACCGGAACCAGACTTATGTCTTATCATAATTCTTTCGCCACCAGGAGTATCATCATATTCAACAATGTGACCTGATGCTGTTTCCTTAACTTGACTATTAGGATATGAACTTACGGGTTCTTTCTTTAAGTCAAGATCTATATCAGATGTCGCACCGCCAAGTTCTACATTAACTCTCTTAGTGCCTCTTGCTAAATTATTAACTGAAGAAGCTTCTTCATATTCTAATCTAGGAAATACACCTTCAGGATCACTTCTGCCATTGTCTCTTTGTTTAAGAGATGCAGCTTCAGCCTGTGATATATTAAAATTTTTCTCTGTTCTTTTAGCCATTACAATATACTCTTAATTTTTTTAGCTATATCTAAAGAATTAGTTTTTGCTAACTTCATAAAATCTTCAACTTTTCCTATGTTTGCATCCTTTATAGCTGTCTTTGTATTTATATTTAAATCAGCAAAGCCTTTTTCTGCGGCTGCAAAAGACTTAGTAGAAGCTACTTCAATATCTGATTCGATATCAATTTTGCCTGTTTTAATATCATTCATAACGTTACCAATATTAGCTAACTCTGTGTCTATATCAGCTTTTATTTCAGCTCCTGTTTTAGGATCCTTAGTTTCAAACGCTTTTGTAATACTCGTAGGATTTGTAATATTAATTTTGTTTTGCAGTTGCGTAACTGATTGCTTAGCTATTACACTTTTAGGCGGCTGTACTATTGCTAGTGTTTTTCTGTCAATGTCTTTATTTTCTTCTGAAGAAGGGTCTTCTATTATCTTAAAATCTTTATCAAATTTATCTCTAAAAGAACCTACATCAAATCCTGGTCCTAATAAAGTTGAATCAATTTCATTGTCACCAAATACATTAAGACCTGGTAATACTTTATACATTCTTTCTAGTAATTCTTCAAATGCACGTAGTTGTTCGCCGTTAACAGGATTTGTTCCTCCAGCAACAAACGATAACTCTAATCCCGTTTTAGAATATGGATCTCTGTCAGGTGCGCGTGTTTTACCTAGCGGTCTACCTCTTTGTATTCTACCATCTGTTAAAATTAAATAATGTGCTTGTATGCCATAAAAATCAGAAAGACCTACGTCTTCCATTAATGCATTAGCTCTTTGAGTTGCAACTGTTGCAGATAATCCAGATGCAAGACCTTGTTCTATTAAAAATTCTTTATCATCTTTCAATTCAATTTGATGTAATTTTTCAACATTCATTTTATTAGGTCCACCATATAATTCATCACCAGTGAAACCTACTACTAAAAAGCCTATAGTTTCATCTGTTAAACTATTAACTCGTGTACTATTAGCAAGCTCGTCAATTAACTCATCAACTGTATCTATAAATTCAAATTTATGATTACTACTATTTGATCCTTTAAACGTAGTAGGACTTGATGAGACAATTACTGGTGTGACAGGTTTAACATTTCTTATTAATGATCCTTTAGGTATAAATTTACCTACATTGGTATCTAAAGATACTTTACCAGTTTGGCTATCGAAACCTTCTATCAAATTTGGCACGCTCTTACCTTCTGGTATGACAACACCTTTTGCTGTTCCAGCTAATGTTTCACCAATTTTTGGCAATTTATCTTTTGCAATGTTTAATAGTTTTCCAATGCCATGTGGTAAAGCATTTGCACCAGATCTACTTGCGCCTGGAATAAGTCCTTCCGGATCAAAATCAAAGCCAGCAAAATTATTTTCTTTAAGATTTTTACTTACTTCTGTTTTCACACCTTGCGTTATATTATCTGCTGGTGTTTTACCTAATGATTTATCCGATATTGCTTCTTTTGCAACTTGTAAAACTTTTGGTGTTATAGTACTTGGTAATACTTTTTCAGTTTCTTTTTTTATTTTTTGATCTGATAAAGTTGTATGCTTTTGAAGTACATTAAATATTGATGAAGTACTGCCAAAAGAAAAAACAGATTTATTAAGATTTCCGCTTGATGTCATATTTTGTTTTTTAAACAAACCTGTTAATGCAGTAACACTAGCATCTACTTTATCCGCTGATCCATCGGCCGCTCCTGGCTGAAGCTGCACAACTCTAACTCTAGGAGAAAAATCACTTGTTGGTTTTGCGCCTTCTTGCAAACTTTTCATACCATTTTTTATTTCTCCGGCGCTATTAAATGAGCTCATGTTTGCAACAACATTCTTCATTTTTTCACTTTCAGCAATTCCTTTTAGATCTCCACTAATTCCACGTAAAACTACTTTTCTAAACTGAATCATTTCAGGTGTTGCTGATGCATTAAACTCAGACTCAGATATTTCTCTTGTAAACTCTACTGCAATAAATTCTTGTCTACCTACTTGAAGTTCTATAGATGTTCCGTTGAATATATATCTCTCTTTAGATAAACGTTGCGAGAATGCATTAGGATTATCTGCAGCAGCTCTGCTTTTTTTAACTCTAACATCTACAAGTTCTAAAATTTTAATATTACTAGCAAAAGTAAATACGACACCATTAAAGGTACTACCTGCTCCATCATTTCCATCTTTTGCTTTTATTTCAATTAAACTCATTCTTCTGGCTCCTGTCCGCCAATTCCTAACTTATTAAAAGTTTCTTGAGCAAATGCTATTCTTTGTTTTGTGTGTGCTAGTGCTTTGTTTGGTCTTTCATATTTATCTTGAAAAACAACTGTAGCTTCTTCTACAGTTTCTGCATTACGCAATTGACCTAACCCAAGAAAAGATTCTGTTTCTAATTCAAACTTTACATATCTAAGTTGAGCTTCAATCGTGCTATAACTTAAACCTATTCTTGCAGAATAATCTACTAATTTTTTAAATCTTTCGCCTGCGGCTTTTGCAGGATTCCATTGAGCAATACCAAAGGAATTTTCATCTTTAAATCCTGATCTTGCTAAAGGATTTATATCTCCACCGTTAGCGGTGGCTGCAGATTCTACGCAAAAATTTCCAATCATACCACATGCTTGTTCTGGCGTAAATGAACCACCAATTGGTGATATAAAAAAATTAAATGCTTTTTCAATATTAGTGTTTCCATCTAATTGTAAGTTATCAGTGGTTGAAGGTTGATTGACATCATTTCTTAAAGATTCAAGTTTTGGTATTGAACCTAGTACTAAAGGTAGTTGTGAATCTTTTCCATCCAAAAATACTCCAAAAACTTGAGCTCTATTTTTAAGTCTTGAATTTCCACCAAGTCCAGAGCTACCATCTTCAGTTACAGGTATATTAACTTGCGCCCATGGTAAATCGTTGTCAGGTATATCTACAGTACTTTCACTGTGAATACCATGTATTCTAACTTTTACTCTATCAAGTTTTAAAGGATCATTAATATTTACAACAACACCAATAAACCACCTAAAGTTATCACCATAATAGTCTTGCATTATATCTGAATCTCCACACCTAAGCTAGCAATTTTTCCAAGTAATAAAGTTGTTTCTAATGCTTCACCAAAAAAAGAATGAGTAGCACCTACTATTATATAGTCACCAGACTTTTTTAAATCAAGACTTGGTTTGTTTTCGTCTGAATTTGAATTTGTATCTAAAAAAACAACTCTTATGGCTTTACCTATAGTATAGTTTGCATCTCCACTTAAAAATTCTCTTGATTTTACGGTAATTGATAATGGTGATTTTGCTAAGAAATTTTTAAGTGCTGCTTGTTTAATTTTTTTATTTTGATTACCTTTAATTGTTTCATCATTATAGCTTTTAAAAACAGTATTTAAATTATTATAAGCTCCAGTTGAACTTATTGTAGATATTACTTTTGAATCATAACTTGATATATTTTTACCATTAATTTTAAATTCATTAGAAAAAGCATATCTACTATTATCACCACCTAGCATATTTTTTTTCACTATTTCCTTAAATAAATCATCTACATTAAAATGAATCGATTCACTTATACCATTTAACGTATCATAAAAAACATTTTTAGATCCAACATTTCCTGATTGTATTAGTTTTACTAAATTTTCAGCTGACTCGTATTTATATTTGTTAATTGTATAATATTTTATACTAGATATTCCTACATTAGCACTAGGAGCATATATGTATGGCCGTCCTAAGTTTTGGACAGTTTGAGTTAACATTTTATCCAAATCTCTTATTACTATATTGTCAATGCCAAGAGGAGAATAAACAAAAAAAGGAAATCCACTTGCTGTCGTCGATCTTTTTTTAAGCCACATTGCAGCTTCTATAGGATGCATATTAGGTATCACTACTTTCATATCTTGAATAGAATCAGCACCATCTATTATAGCTTTTTTACTAAGACTGCTGTTTATTATTTTTTCTATTATTGATGTAGGAGAACCTGTAAAGGATTTATTAATGTTTTGAACGATTGATTCAAACATGTGATATTCTGTGCAGTGCAAAACTACAACTTCTATTCTTTCTTCAATTTTAGTTGAAGATATTATTTTATCAATAACAAATTCTTTTTTAATTTCATTACCAGTATCTGCTTCTTCATTTTCAACAAATCTAATTGTTATTTTTTCACCACCTTGAAAATCAAAATCTTGTACTATATTTTCTTCATCTGCAAAAGAAATACCCATAGTAAGATATGGTTTTTCTATATGTTCATATATTTTCATCGCATTAACAACTCTAGAGATATCGATGCCCGTTACAGCTCTATCTGATGTTATAGTTGCTTCAACTAAAAAATATTCGGTTGCACTTTCAGCTGCATTATTAGCTGTGCTCATGTTAACCTCTTATAGCTTTCTTAAAACTAGAAGATAAAGAACCTATAAGCTCTGGCCTTATCACTGCGATTTGTCTTAAATTTTCATTAACAGCAAAATAAACATCTTCATGTGTTTTTTCAGTAAGTAAAGCACCAGGCCCTACTGTAAAATCAATATCAGTAATAGTATTACTGCCATCAACATAATGACTTGCTGATAAGTATTCTTTTGAACTTGAAATTATTACCATTGATTCAGCAGTTCCTGTACTGTTTGTTGATGATATAATTTCACCAGCTTCAGTAAAGTTTTGAACACCTTCAATAATTATTTGTCCTAAATCTATATTTCTTTTTAATACTTTACCATTAGCACCTGAAGTATTACCAGTCACAGTTTGACCAACTTTAAACTTAGTAACTAAGTCACTATCACGAGTTGTAAGTGTTGTATTAGGAAAAGCAGTTTTCATATATTCTTCAAACTCAGGTCTTATTAACGGCCACCCCTGTTCTCTTATGTCATCGTTTAATAAATAAAATGTCCAATAATGAATTGGTGTTCCATATAATATTTGTGAAACTTGGTCAGGTCTAAATCCTTCTTGTATGGTAAAAGAGTTTAAAAAAGTTATATCATTTTTTATGCCATCTATTACATCTGCAAATATTGAAATATTTTGAAATATAGTTTGATCTATTTCGTCACCAAACCTATAAGATACATTTTGAAATTCATTAAAATATAACATTAAAAACCTTCCTTAATATCGTCTTGATCTAGCGTTGTATGTTCCACAAATTGTAAGCTTAAATCAATTTCATTTGGTTTACCATCTACTTTAAATCCGCCACCAGTTGGATTTACTGTATGAGACATACTTCTTAAATAACAAACTTTTATCTTAGGTATATTAGCATTTTCAATGCCTTTAAAATTAAATCTTATTTTAAAAGCATTAGGAAAGTTATATCCTAATTTTGCTTCAATTCCAAAGTCACCGGGTAAATCGTATGCTTTAGGGTATAATTCTGTTCTAAATAATTTTATAATATTTTGAATTTCTCTGCCTTCTTCTGGAGAAGTTCCTATCATCTTAAATTGAAAAGAAAATTCTCTAACATTAACTCCATTAAATAAAGTTCTAATATTTGGATTAACAGCCATTCTAGTGATATTATTAACAACATTAGATCCAGTACCTCTAGCAGCTGCTCTTGTTGCTGCAAATCTTGCTTCTTCAGTTCCTAATGCACCAATATCACGTTGTTTCAGTAAACTGTCAACTGCTGCTTCCACATCATCTTTAAGACTAGAAATCATAGCTCCTATCGGATTATTAAGTCCAGCATTAACTGCGCCTTCAGCGGCACCTCCAGTGATTCCTAATCCAGGACTTTGATACTGAACTCCATCTAAAAATACTTGTGACATCGGAAAATACATTTTCACGCCAGTCGCTCCTATTTTAGGAAAAAAATCAGGCGTATTATTTGTTGTACTAACTACTTTTTTTAATTGTGTATTTTCAGTTTGACTATCTTTCTTAGCCAAAAAATTTAATGCAGCAGCGTCGTCACCTCCAGCAAACCTATTAGGAGCTGCAGCAGTATCTGATACAAAGGTTGTAGCTTGATTAGTAGCTCCTAAGAATTGACTGTTAGCGTCATTAGACATTTGAAATCCTGGATTCATTGATCCAAAATCATCGACCATACCTAATCCAGCCGCGGCATTACGCGCATCATCTTCTTCTTTTAATTTTTGTTTTAAATTATCATCTTGTTGTTTAAGATGTGACTTTTGAGATTTACCAGGATTTGGCGCTCTAAATTCTTGAATTTGAAAAGACACAGTTGCAGCATATGCTGGATTACCTTCAATATCTAGTGGATAATTAAACGTTTGTCCACCTCCACCAAATGAAAGAATTGATTTTAATAAAGATGAACCTCTTTGAGCTAAATCTTCTAATTGTCCTTGTGCATTTCTCATACTTGTAAAACTAGATTGTGCATTTGGCGCTAATTTTTCGCCTAAAGGTCCGACTTTATCGAATATTGACATTATAATTCCTTATACATATATTAAAGTATTATTTTTATATTTATATGGTTTATTCAGGTCGTTACATAGTTAAAAACAAAACAAAGTACAATGGTGACTTTAACAATGTTATTTATAGGTCGCTTTGGGAGCGTTCTGTGTTCGGTTGGTGCGATAACAATCCGAAAGTAAAACGGTGGTCTTCTGAAGAAGTTATCATTCCATATTATTATGATGTTGATAAAAAATATCATAAGTATTATGTTGATCTTAAAATAGTATTTGAAGATAAAACGCTATTAGTAGAGATAAAGCCTGAAAGAGAAACCGTGCCACCAACTGGATCTAAAAGAACTAAGAGATATGTCGCTGAAGGTTTAACTTATGTTAAGAATATGAATAAATGGGAAGCGGCAAATGAATATGCAAGAGATAGAAAATGGGAGTTTCAGGTTTGGACTGAAAAAACATTACAGGAAATGAAGTTAATGCAGAAGCCAGTTCCAGGTAAACTTAAGAAATATACTCCTTTAAAACCATTTCGAAGAAAACGTAAGAAAAAGATATAAATAGATTTATGAGTAACTTATTTCAAAAATTAGAACTTGAAGCTTTTCGTAAAGGTATAACACCTCGTACACAAGAGTCACGTGATTGGTTTCGTAAAAGAGTACAGCGACTTACTCGAGTAAATCGTGAAGCTCTTATGAGAGAAGATGAAATTAACAAAGTTAGTAAGCCAATGCTTGGTAGTATGATGATGTTTTTCTATGATCCAAAATTTAAAGACAAACTTCCATATTATGATACATTTCCGTTAGTAATACCAGTGGAGAAAGCTGATGGCGGGTTTAAAGGATTAAACTTACATTATATACCACCAATTCTACGAGCAAAGTTTTTAGATAGTTTACTTGACGTAGTTAATAATAAAAAATATGATGAATCAACACGTTTTACATTAACATATAGATTACTTAAAGGCGCATCTAGATTTAAATACTTTCAACCATGTTTTAAACATTATTTGTTAGATCATGTTAAATCCAGATTTTCGCAAGTACCAGCACCTGAATGGGAAATTGCAACATTTCTACCAACTGCAAGTTGGAAAAAAGCTTCTGCTGGAAGAGTATATTCAGATTCAAGGAAGATAGCAAATGGCTAATACCGTAGATGAATTAAAAGCTTTAGCTAATACTAAACTAGGATTTGCTAGGCCAAATAGGTTTTTAGTTACGTTTCCAACTAGTTTTGGTGGTAGTGGTGGAATACTAGGTAGCGTATTAGGATTACTTAATGTAGGTGGTGGCGGTGCTTCAGGCCGAGAGCTTAATATACTTTGCTCTAATACCACATTACCTGCAAAAATTACGCTCACATCCGATAGAAGAATTGGTATGGAGTTTCAAAAAGTAGCTTATGGTTATGCTGTAGATGATATCAGTATGACTTTCTATTTAATGAATGATTACGGAGTAAAAGAATATTTTGATGCATGGCGTAATACAGTAATACCAGAAGAAGGCAGCAATGCGTTTACTAGTAACTATAAAAGTAGTTACGCAAAAAGTATTACAGTTCATCAATTAAGGCAGCCTTTAGCAGGGTTTAGTAAACAAGTAGGTCCAATAAGGTTTGGATTAGGACTTGGAGGAGGAAGTGTTTATTCAGTAGAATTACTTGAAGCTTTTCCTATATCAACAAGCGCTATTGAATTAAATAATGAATTAGATGGTCTTGTACAATTAACAGTTACATTTGCGTATACTAACTGGAAGAGAGCTACAAATACGCAAGGATTTATTAATATGGATATTGATACGCCATTAGGTGGATTAGATATACTATAAGGAGTGAAATGAAATGGGTTTACCAAAATTAAACAATGTACCAAAATATAATATGAAGGTACCTTCAACTAATAAAGAAATAAGTTTTAGGCCTTTTTTAGTTAAAGAAGAAAAAATATTATTAATAGCTTTAGAATCACAAGATCCTGTGCAAATTGCGACAGCAATAACTGATACAGTTACTTCATGCATATTTGAAGATATTAATAAAAAAGATTTAAAATCATACGATATTGAATATTTATTTTTAAAAATAAGAGCAAAATCTGTAGGTGAAAAAACAGAATTGCTGTTTAAATGTAAATCTTGTGAAACAGAAAATAAAATTAATCTTGATTTAGATACAATCAAATTAAATGTAACACAAATGGAAGATAAAGTAAAAATTTCAGATACTATCTATGTTGAAATGAAACATCCTTCTTTTGAATCTATAAGTAAAAATAAAAAACTTGTTACTGATTCTCAAACAACTCAGGTTTTTGGATTAATACAAGAATCAATAGCTGCAGTTTTAACGGAAGATGAAAGAATAGATATTAAAGATACTAGTGATGAAGAATTTCAAGAATTTATTGAATCTATGACTCAAGAACAATTCAGTAAAATAAGAGAATACATAGAAAAAATACCTAGGCTGACACATGAAGTAAACTATACGTGTACCAATTGTAGTACAGATAATACAGTTACATTGGAGGGTCTGCAAAGTTTTTTATAATTAGTCTATCTCATACTTCATTAAGTAATTATTATCAAACTAATTTTAGCTTAATGCAACATCACAAATATTCTTTAAATGAGATAGACGAACTTATACCGTGGGAAAAAGAAGTTTACGTATCAATGTTAATTGATCATATTAAAGAAGAAGAAGCTAAACAAGAAAGAGTAAAATAATGGCAAGAAGATATTCCACATTAGGAGACGTTATTGATCAGCTTAAAGCAAATAATGATTCTCAACTCGATACTATGGACGCCGTTGATAGTTTAACAAATGTTTTATCCAAGCAGTTTGTTAAACAAAATAGAGAAGCGCTTGAAGCTCGAAGAGAGTCTAGTGGTAGTAAAGCTAAATTAGCAACTTCTGCGCGTGGCGCAAACGTAACAAATAATATAGACGGTGGACCATTTGGATTAGGCGCTCTAGCTTTTGGTCTTGGTAAATTAATTAAAGGTGCCGGTGTTGGAATAGGTGCAGCGGCAGTAGGTCTAGGAGCATTCTTCACTATGCTAGCAAAAGCTGATGAAGCTTTACCTAATGGTGGAGAAAATGTTAAAAAACTTCTTACAAATACTGCAGATGGATTAGCTGCATTTACAGATAGAGATTTAAAAGCATTTGGTGTATTATTAGGAGCTGGAGCAATTTTCGGTGCAGTTCCAGGATTAAGTGGAATAGGAGCTGGTATTGGTATCGGTGCAGTAGGTGTAGGTTTAGCTGCATTTTTTACAGGTTTAGCTGGAGGCGATATGGCCATAGGCGCAATGGAATCTACTGCTGCTAATTTAAAAGTATTTTTAACAAATTTAGGTGAAGGGCTTAGCGCTCTCACTAGTGAAAATTTTATAGTGCTTGGTGGATTAATGGGAGCAGGTGGCGCACTAGGAGCTTTGTTTGGAGTTGGTAAAACAGCAAAGGCTGCAGTAGGAATGGGAGCTATTGGCGCTGGCATCGCAGCATTTTTAACACCATTAGCCGGCTTAGATGCTTTAGGTGGTGTAATAGGATCTAATGGAAGTAACTTAGGTGGTCTTCTTAAAAATATAGCTGAAGGATTAAGTGCTTTTGACGCTCAAGGCCTTGCTGCTATGACGGGATTATTTGCGGCTGGTGCTATATTTGGAGCAGTTCCAGGAGGATTGGCTATAGGTGGTACGGTTGCAGTGGGATTAGGTTTAGTAGGTGTAGGTCTAGGTGCATTTTTAGGTGGATTAGCTGGCGTTGGAAAATTAGCAGATTACATGGGTGTTGACGGTAGTGGCATTAGTAAAATTATGAAAAACATTGCAGCAGGGATGAATGAACTTGCCAGCTTACCAGATAATATTGGGTCTAAAGTTAAAGCTTTAGGAGGTTTAGGATTATCATTAGCTTCTTTCTTTGGTGGAACAGGCCTTGGACAATTAACTGATGGTATAGTAGATGCTGCTAAAAAAGCTTCAAATTTTATATTTGGAACTAATTTTGAAGATCAAGCTGCAGCTCGTAAGAGTATGATGAAAGACATAGTTGATTCTATACTACCTTTAAAAGATTTAGACATGAAAGCTGTTTCAAATCTAGATAAGCTATCAGATGTTTTAAGTAAATTCAGTGATAATGTTCAAAAACTAGGAAAAACAAATTTAAAAAGTTTTGATAAAAGTGTAAAAAATATGATTGGTAGTATGAAGCTTCAACTTGATTTGTTAAACGCAATGGCAAACGGTGGAAAAGTTGGAAGTGGGTATTTTGATGGAATACCTGAAGCTGATTTTAAGAAAGGTTTTTTAGATCCTAATTTAAAGATAGATGAGTTAAGCGTGCTTATGAATAAAACTCAAGATATATTAAATAAAACGAACATAAATCCTAAACCTACTCCCATGTTACAGTCTGGAAGTTTAGAGCAAGGTGGTAGTAGTAATGGTGCCAGAATTAATGCACCTACTATTGATAATAGTAATCGCACTAATGTTTATAATAACAGTAGTGCGATCATTTCTCAAGGACCTATTAACGATTTACAAGATCAATTTTTATTATAACTAATCTTGCTTTGCAAGTTTAGAAAAATAAGATAAAGTATCTTCATCTTCACTACTGATTTCTTCAGCAGTTACTGGCTCATGAGCAGGAATAGGATCATTCATTTTAATCTCTTCCTTTACAGTATAAGCACCAGCAGTTGCCTCCTCACCTAAGACTCTCATCAACTTAGTTTTAAGTTCATCATATGTCTTGTAGTTCTTAGGATTGGTGAACTCAGTTAGGTCATGCATATTATTATATGTTTCTTCTAACTTAGCCTCATCTGCACTTAAGAACTGAGATGCTGAAGAGAACTCTGACTTATCATAGTTTCTATAGCCTTCAACGTTTCTTATCTTAAGCTTAAAGTCAGCGCCTTCCCAGAAATCAAATGGATCGATTGGTGTCTCGTCCGCGAAAGCTGGATTCATAAGATCATAAATCTTATCAAATATCTTCTTACCAAACTTATATAAGAATACCTTACCTTCGTTTTGAGGTGCTGATGGATCATTAACCACATAAATATTAGTTACGTAGTGCAACCTTCTCTTTTGTGATCTTGCCTTATCCTTATCAGACTCGATACCTGAGTTCCATAATCTTGAGTTAAGCTCGCCAACAGGATCAGGCTGACCTACTGAAGTAAGCGAGTTTTCAATATACCATTGACCAGTTGGGCCTTTAAACCCGTGGTCCCAGTATCTTACGAATGGAAGGTTGTCATCTTTACCAGGAAGAAACCTGATAACTGCATAACCATTACCTGCCTTATCGACAGTTGGCTTCCACATTCTCTCATCTACATAAGATTTTGTTTCACCAGTATTAGTGGCTTCTGCTGCTTTGATAATTTTATTGATATTTGAACCGCGACTGCGTTTTAATGTTTCGAATGACATAGTATTGTCTCCTTATTTACTGAAATATTAACTGAAATGTAATACTATATATAATAGCATTTAGTTGAATAAAGATGAGTCAATGGCATTCTTCTTAGGTAAGAAGTTTAAGTCCATTGCCTCAGCTTCAAGCTTATCTTTAATAACTGGCGATATAAACTTTCGAATGTCTTCGATTTCTATATTGTTAGTTTCACAGACCTTAATGATTGCATCCATGTATGGAATTTTAAGATCTGCTACGGTAGCTTCGATAAGCTTTGTAAATTTAGACTTTGATAAAAATTGTTCTTCTATTTTCATTTGTCTAAAATCCTTAATAAGATAGTATCTTTATTGATACGACCATTTGCGTCTTTACGCTTAACCTTTTGGAGCTTCTCATCTAAGAACTTACTTATTTGATTATAGCTCTTGTTAAGTAGAGTTGGAAAGATTTCCATTGGCTTTCTAAGTTTAACCTTGAAACTTGCCTGTGTATTAAAGTTCTTAATTGTAGAACCAGATATTTCAAATCCACGTGATGCCTCAGTTTCATAGACACATAACTCTTTATATTTGGTATTAAAAGTATATAGCTTGTACTTACCAATAATTTGAATAGGATGAATTGATACGATCTTAAAATCATTATCCTCATTCTTATATTGCACTTTAGAAACCTGCTTATCTGCAGCCTTAGGCTTCTTAAGTTTAACTGTACGTGATGCTTTAGTAGCTGACCTGATTCTTTCAAGGTCTTCTAGCATGGACGTACATATTTTAATTCTTTGGTTGAGGACCGACCGTTTAAGGTGGGAGTAACCTTCTACAGCTTGTTCGCATCTCTTATGATATGCGTCTTCATAATCAAGAAGCCAGCCCTCAACCATTGGCTTAACGTGACTTATTGCAGTGTTTGTTAAGCCGTGATACTTGAATCTATCGTATAAGTTAATAGTGGCATCTTCACCTTCGATCCACTTGTCTTCAAGTTCAAGTAATTCTTGCATAATAGTATTATTAATCTTACGTACTAACCTATCCTGTGGTGACAGTGATATCACATTTAAGTTAGCTTTCTTTTCTTGTTGTCTTTCTTTATATAAGACTTTACCAGTTTCAATAAGAGGTATCATCTTTTCAAAGAGGTGTGAAAGAAAGTCAGTAGCCTTTTCAGATTCCATAGTCTTATTTAAGTTGTTATTATACCAGTAGGCTGTGGCCGCATGGTGTGTCATAGTAAAGTGATAGTCTGGATTACAAAGCATGTACTTTGATGGTACAGGAAAGTTTTTCTTAATCCATGTCTTGACTTGACTTATACAATCTTTCTTATCAACTTGTAGATGAAAGTAATCTTTTACCGCATCAAATCCTTTATCAATTGGAACACCAGCTAATCCAGTTCTTGCTCCAGCTCTTACGTTTTTCTTTTTGGCTCTTTTGCCTTTTAGTGCTTGTAGTCCCATATTAAACTCCCATTTATATGTTGTTTTCGTTTATGTAATTAAGTGTTGCGCTTCGTACTATAGTAGGATATTCTCCTAGGTATGTACCAGCATCTAAATCTTTTTTAGTAACTAAGTGCTTATGCATGTGCTCAATGTCATCATAATTTGCAAGTATGTCTTTTGCTAACTGATCGAATTCACTATCTGGAATTAAGTTAGTGTCAAGTTGATAATAAGCAAATGCACACATTAAATACTTAGCAATAGGATTCTTCATTAAGCATGACCTCTTATCTTAAGAGACTCATGCATTGCATCAGTGTCAGTATAGTACTTATCCTGATGAGCGATGTTAATCTTAGTAGATATGGCAGCACCTAATCCACTATTTTTTTCGATGAGCTTTTGAGCAAACTCATCTTGATGAGTTGGTGACATTGCTTCCAGCTGTCTGATAATATTGGCATAATTAAACATATTTGAACTCCGCTTTTTTCATTTTATAGATATATTCTATCACAGTTTTTGACAAATGTAAAGGACTTTTTTCACTTTTTTTCATTTTTATTGTTAACATGTTAATTACGTCTCATGGTGGCATATTCTTTAGCATCAGCATTTTTACTAACAGGTACCATGTTTGACTTATGCATAGTGGCTATACCTGTAATAAAATCACCAGTATACTGATTGGCAGTTTTTTTACCGACTATTGGACCTACATAGTTTGAAGTAGGAAGTGACTTACCACTACTATATACCGGAACTTTATTACCTGAACTCTTAGACTTGTGCTTTAGCTGATCAGGATGTACACCGCGAGACCTAAGCCACTTATCATGCTCAGCTTGAGCCTTGAGCCAGCCGGGCTTACGAAAAGGTTGCTTTTTTTTCTTGGTATTATTATTGTTGTAATAGATCGGTAATAAATGCATTGTCATTTTTAACAGCTCCAAATAAATTAGTTAAATCAATATAGCCATAGTTGATTGCAAATAGTATTGCAACGATAATCATAATAAAAACTGCATTACGAAAGAACCAACCAACTATGGAAAAGAAGACGCCTACAATCAATGCTCCAGCTACTGCGAAGAAGAGGAGTTGAAAATATAGTGGAAGCATCGATTGTATTTCGGAAGGACTAGGCATAAAGCTCTAGCTCCTTTTGTGCCTCCTCAGGTGTGGCAAAGTAACCACTGTACCTGTTGTACGGCTGGATAAATCCTTCGGACTTATCTATCTTGCCGACGTACCAACCGGCAGCTGAGGCCATAACGATGGCTTCAGATACGCCATCATTATCGAATTGAATGTCTTTGATTTGTTTTTGAATTTGCATTTTAGTTTCTCCGCTTGTTTCATTTTATAGATCTATTATACACTAGTTTTTAAGCTTTGTAAAGGAAAAAATGCAATTAATTTAAATTTTGTTATTAACATGTTAACTATGTTCGATACCTCTGAACATCGTTTGGACCAGAGATGCTAGGCATCTCTGGGCTCTTATTCTTTAAAGCATTTATCTCTTCAGTTAATTCTTTAATACGCTTATATAAAGTATATTTTTCTTTAACCTCTTCGGCTATCTGCTTTTCTAATAATTCAATCTTAGTGAATAGTTTCTTCGTCATCTTCCAAATCCAATCTAAATACAAATTCCATTCCATTATCATTCTGCGATTGCTCAACACACTCGCCTAGAGTATATTTTTCATCATCGACAGTGAAGATGATTTCATTTTCTTCGTCAAACTTTTTTAGCTTTTCTTTTTTAAAATTTATTACATTTGATTTTTTAGACATACTTTTCTCCTGTATCTAATTACGCACCATTATTGGCACAATGTGTTTAGATATTTTTTCATTTTATAGTACTATTATACCATAAAAAATTAGGTTTGTAAACAGTTATTTTATTAACTTGTTAAATGTTTTGCGTGAATTTTACAACCTATGAAGTTGTTGTAGTAGTCGTTACGAAATAAAACATCATTATCAAACTGGATCTTAGCTTCATAATATGACATGTCTCCTTTCGTCTTACAAAGTTTAATTATTTCTCTCTTAAACTTGTCTTGTCCTCGTGATTCCACAAGTCTGCGTACTTCATCTGAGGAACCATAGTATTCTCTCCAGTCAGACTCCGTACGTGTGCGTACACGTCTCTTGCGTGACTTGGTGATTGGTAGCGTCTTTGGTTTCCAGAAATTCTTTTTTCCAATATACTTTTTGTTGGAATCCAGTTCGGTGATTTGATATACAAAGCCTTGATAATCCTCTGGCGTTTTATTATATTCTTCTTCGTTAAAAGTCCACATCGATTCCATTTATTGAATAAGTCTTACCGTTAAAGCCTTTATCCATCTTTTCTTTATCTGTCATGTTTTGACTATTTATTCTTGTCCACGGACTGAACTTCTTCAGGCTCTGCTCTTCTTCCACACATCGGGCAGTAAGAAGGTTTTTTATACGATGCCACAAACGAAGTTTCATCACATTCTTCGCATTCTATCTGGTAGTCTTTCAATGATCTCTTTCCTTCTCTCTATTGTTGCCTTACCCCATTCTGCGATCTCTTGCGTTGTTCTTCCGCATCCTATGCAAAAGTCTTCCTTGAGAGTACATACTTTAACGCAAGGAGAAACAACTTTAGAAATCGATTTCACATGCACCACCGGCACATGCGGCTGCAGCGAGTGTATCAACATCGGTATACTTTCTTTCTGTTATGTCTTCTTTCCAGTCGACAGTCTTTAAAGTTGATTGTATCTTATTCCATTTATGTAAGAGGTACGCATCCTTAAGACAATGCTCAGCTAAGTTATTGTCTGATCCTAAGTAGTTATCAGCAAACTTAGTAAACCTTCTTATCCAGTCTTTCTTCATAGCATTCTCTGATGACTCGAGAGATATGTCTTGGCCAAACCCCTTTGCTGTGGCACAAGCATCCCATAAGTTTGGAAAGCATTTCAGTGAGTCCACAACCATACCTGAAGCAAACACTGCAGCATTACCATACTTCTTAACCATATCCTTTGCAGTTATGACGGCAGTATTAGGTGCTTGGTTATAGTCTTTATCGCCAGTCATTGCTAAGAAAGATATTCCAGCAAAAGCATCTCTATTTTCAAATACATATTTTTCAACTTCATCCCAGTCATCAACTATGATAGTATTTGATACATTGTGTCTTATACCCTCATCAGCACATAACTCTTCATTAGTACCAGTTTCAACCCAGTGCTTTTGAGCTTTCTTAACGAGTTCTAAGTGCTTAATTCCTAGTAAGTCATCTTTGTACATTGAACCCTTATTAGGCAATATTGGAAATGATACGACAACATCAGTTCCGCCGGCAGACCACACTGAGTCCTCGACCATGTACGGGTTTGTTTTCATTATAGCCTGAGTTATCTCAGATTCTTTATTCATCTGTACATTTCTGATGTACATAGAAGAGTGTTCTGCATGTATGCCTGATGCAGTTTGTAATAATACAGATGCATTACCACTAGGCTTAACACATGTCGTTCTTGCGGCTGGATTAATACCAATGATTTTAGCAACCTCACGGTTTACATCCTTAACTATTTGAGCACCTTTTTCTAGTATCTTTTCATCAAATAGTATGCTAGGATTATTCATCCATCCGGTTATTGAGACGCCAAGTAATGCTTCTCTATCAAAGATTTTCTTTGAGGTATCAGTTAAGAACTTGAAGTCGGTGTACCCTGCTTGTAGGGTACCGAGGATAGACGCTGCTCGGCATGCCTTATAGAAGTCTTCCTCGGTATTGCATTTCCCTCCGTTGATTTCAGTTAGGTTACAACCTTGCCAACCTGACTTTTTATTAATCTGCGGATACATACCAATCTCCACACATGGATTAGTAGTATGTTCTGTAGACTCAACGAAAACGAATCCTGGTTCACCAAACTGCTTGACTGATTCCATGATCTTGCCAAACTGCTCTGGTGTAGTCTTATCTCTTACAATAACTGCAGAGTTGTTAGACCTTCCTCTTTGAGGATTATCCATAAACCAATTGCCTGTCTTAGCATTCATCATTTCTTCATCATCTGGCGAGAAAAGACAAATTGTCGCTGACCTACGTACGCCGCCTGATAATACAGCATCAGCTGCATGCATCGTAATATCATATGCGTGAATAGGTTGAATAGCTATTGGTTCTTTGGAATCTAATACAATACCTTGAAGTAAGTGTTCTATTTTATCTAATGACCTACGTAAACCATTTGGACCTGGAGCCTTAAATCCACCTGAAATAAGTGCGCCTTTTGGTCTGATCTGTGATAAGTCAAAGTATACTCTTCTACCTTCGTATTCTGGATATTTACCACCACCTACGAAGAATGAAGACATCAATATGTCAAGTGCTGATGCCCAGCCTTCTATTGAGTCTTCTACTATATAGCCTTTCGCTTGCTTTGTTCTATTTTGTAATTTTGGTAATTTTTTAATGTGGTGTCTTTGTACAGAAAAACCTGCACCTGCTCCACATAATAAGATATAAAACACCTCACCAAAAAACTCTGGCCTATCAACATATGAAGAAGTACAGTTATACATCCTCATTTGGTGTTTCATTAATTGTTCTCCACCGAACTGGAGTGCACGCTGAGCACCAAGAACTCTTTGTTCTTTATAAGCACCACGAGCTTCTTCTAAATATCCAGTTAATTCATTATTATTATTCATATAGTTTTTATCGTGCATGTCGATAACACGATCAACTGCCTCATCCCAAGATTCATACCTTGACTCATCTTCTTTAAAGCGTGAGTATCCTTCGTAGAATTTAGTTTGAGACAAAAAATTCCTTGTGTCAACAAATGATTGCTGCATTTCTACCTCTTATTTCTGATTATTTTTTTATTGTATTTAGATATTATATATTATTTTTACGATCTTGTAAAGGACTTTTTAATCAATATCATCAAAATATTTTTTAATCATTTGCAACACGTCATCGTACTTAGCCATTTCCATCATTTGCTTTTCAAGTTCTTCCATAACTTGTGGATGCTCACCAATACCTACAGGATTATTCATATAAACCTGTGCCGTGGCCTTCGCCATCGCAATCTTTCCTTCAGCGTGCTTTTTAATAGCACCTAACATTTCACCTTCAAAATCATAATCCATTATGTTCTCCTATACGATTTTTGCGTTTACTTTTCTATGTTTATTCCATGCAACGAATCCACCTATTCTTAATGCCCAATAGGCTAACTTATTTAATAGATGAAATCCATTTTGCTCAATATTTATATCACGAAATATTAGATCTGCTTTTTTCTGAGTAATATTTCCTATAGTTTTCTTTTTATTTTTTTTCAGTAATGTTTCATACTTGTATGCAAAGTCATGTACTAATCCACCCATTAGCAGTACGCCTGTAGGTGATAGCCATGTATGTAAAAATTTTGGAATAGACGCACCATCAAAAGTAAATCCTGCTGGAATGACATACCAATCTCCTTCTATTCTAAAAGTCCAGTCTTCTGCGAGTTTCCAATTACGCGTACCTATTAGCCACATCCATATTGCTCCCCAAAAACCTTTACCAGCTGTAGGTATTGCTATAGGTTGTAGCTTTGGCATTTCTTTATATTCAAATCCAATAATGACATCATCACAATCAACACCAAACATGTTAACTATAAATCCAATAATAATTAGTACACCAACGACAGTGAACTGCCACCAAGTGACAAGTTGATCTATTATAAATTCCATTATTTTTTCTCCTCTTTAGGTTTTACTGCTTTTTCATAGTAAAAAATAACTTCATTTTGTTGTTCTATATATCTTTTTATTTGTTCAAAGTTTATTGCTAAGTTCTTAAATGATTGTGGATCTAAACCGTATATTACAAACTCACCCATACCAGCTTTAACTTTCTTAATAACTTCAGGTAAGTTCTTTTCAGTTATGACAGTAACTTTAACATCTAACATATTTATTGGTTTAACTTTCTGTTCTATAGCAATAGTAGGAGTTATAACCTTTTCAACAGTTACTATTTCTTTTTCTGGTTTCCAACTACAACTACTTAGTAGCAATGTTGATACCACCAAACATCTTGTTAACCTGTTCA
>Ga0181394_1000121_pt1 | contig 30709 bp, 20 predicted proteins | sample 17SPOviralmetaG_FD_130123 | JGI IMG/M metagenome (GOLD analysis project Ga0181394, IMG submission 130123) | Marine viral communities from the oligotrophic San Pedro Time Series (SPOT) site, San Pedro Channel, CA, USA - 17 SPOT_SRF_2010-11-23 | ecosystem: Environmental > Aquatic > Marine > Strait...
AGAAGCCGAAGGCGGCCATCGCAGACCATATCAGTTATATACCAGTCAAGTTTAAATACTTGTTTGGTTCTTTTGCACAACCTGAAAATCAAGCAATGTTTAAAGTTGTCAAAAAGTCAGGAACTTCATATACTGATAGTGAAGTCAAAACTGCGGTGTCGGCAAAAGTTAATGAATATTTTGATTTAAATAATTGGGACTTTGGTGATACATTCTATTTCTCAGAATTGGCATCTTACTTACATCAGAAACTTGGTAACTATATTGCTAGTGTTGTTATAACACCTAAATTCTCAACAAGCGGTTTTACAGACTTGCTAAGTATTACTAGTGAACCAAATGAGATTTTCTTAAGTGTTACAACGTCATCCGATGTAAAAATAATTTCAGCAATCTCACAAACAGAATTACAAGGCGAGGATGTGACAGACTATGGCCAATAAGATTTATGATTTTTTACCAGGACATTTAAAGAATAGTGAATTAGAAACTATCTTTGAAACTACATTAGAACGTGTCTTCTCACAAGGAGACATGGAAAAAGTAAAAGCGTATGTTGGTAGAAAAGAAAAAGGCATAAATTCAGAACAAGACATTTATTTGTCTTTTCCTCCTCATGCATTCACACGTGAAAATTATGGACTTGAGCCTGTATATTCAAGTGATGAACAAAAAGTTTTTTATGAAGATTTGTTAAATGCTCTTTTTAATAAAGGTGCATTAACAAATGACCACAGAAGATTATTCGATACAGAAAAGAAAACTATCAATTTACCTATTGACTTAGATAAGTTTGTTAACTGGTCTATGTACTATTGGGTTAAGCCTGGTTTTGTAAATGATAATTCATTACAACAATCACTTTATAAACATTATGTTACTATTGGAAGACCTGGTTCTAATTGGTTTAGTGTAGTAAACTCTTGGTATCACTATGACGATATTAGAGATAAAATCACAGATGACAACTATACATTAATAGAACAAGCAAAGAGACCAATTATAGAATTTGATAATAGACTTGAATTAGCTGATAGTATGGCTAACATATCTGAATGGGAGTTTCCAAAATTCAAAGTATATACTCCTGATTCGTATTTGAAAGATGCAAAGATTTTTTCATATACAGTAGGTGATAGTTCATTATATCAGGCGGATCAAGAATTAGGATTTATTCCAGTAGTAAATTCTGGAGATTATACAAGTGAATTTACATTTGAAACTGATATACCTGATAATGCACAATTTAAATTTGTTTCAGGCACAACTGAAACATTCGAAGATGTATATATAAAATCAGAATTTGATTATAGAAATTATAGAAAAGAATTTGGCAGAGATGCTAAAAGAGTTTTAACATTATCGCAAACTCCTAAAAACGCAGAAGCAGTAGATGTATATATTGACGGGATAAAACAAATAAACAACTATACTGTTTCTGGTAATGATATTACATTTAATGTGAATGCAGACCCTGTTGGGTTTGTTCATGTTGATATATGTACAAATAGCCCAGTTACTACAGACGGAGATACAGGATTTCAAAGATTACATCACTCATTAGAGTACAACGTAGACAATAAATCTTATTTGAATTCTCAGATACCATATTCAACTTGGTATGAACATTTTGTCAGAATTATTGAAACAACACCTGGGTTATCAGGTGAACCTAATGGTGTTAACAACTACAGAAAACTAGGTGATAATACTTTAAAAACTAGACACAACAATCAGGGTAGTGTTATGGTTGTAAACTCTATTGATGTTAGGGATGCATATTTTTCTTTGTCAAGAGATGACTATGACCCTATTAAATCTTTTGAATTTTTATCTACATCATACCAAGGTTATAAAAATAAACTTATTACAACTGTAAGAGAAATACTAGGTGATGCAGGCGGCGAAAGTAAATCAAATATAGAAATACTTGAAGAAGCAATTAACACTATAGGACTATCAAAAAGACAGAGTATTAGTATTTTTGACAACTTGTTAAAAATAAACTATGGCGAAGTTCATTCTAATTATGCCACTGCCACATTAGATGTTGTTTTAGGAACTAAAGAACAATTTATACCAACAGACTTAGGACAAGTAATCGATGATAAAACATTAACTGTTATCAAAAACGATGATGTATTAAGATTGGGTGTTGATTATAATATATCAACATCAGGTGAACAAATTAATTTTTCAGAAGATTTGTTGAGTACAGACACCGTAGCATTAAGAAAATTTGACAGTGTAAAAGAAGCATACATTCCCCCTAGTTCAACATTTTTAAAAATCAATCCAGCGTTTATACCCGGACGTGTACAAGATGGAAACTATCAAAACTCAGTAGAATTTATTCAAGGACATGACGGTTCAATAACTCCTAAATTCAATGATAGAACAGATGATGTTTTATTAATGTTCGAAACTCTTATATGGAATAGTTTAGAAGATAACACTTCAAGAACAAGTGTAGACAGGTTTAATTACGGACCATACCGTCGTTCAAGTAGCGAATGGGAACTATACGAAAAGAATTATACAATGTATCCTTTCTTTAAAAAGTGGATGATTAGAAATAATATTGACAATCTTCATAATACAGACTTTGACCCAAATGATTGGAAAACTTGGAACTACAGAACAATAGATGCAGACTCTCCCGGACATTGGAGAGGCATATACCAATATGCATATAACACAGATAATCCTTTATTTGAACCTTGGAAGGCAGTAGGTCTATCACAAGAACCAGGTGATTTTAAATTAAAGTATGGAATAGATTCGAACACAATACATTTTTGGACTACACTGTTTGCTGATTATAATATTACAAATCTTCCTATCCCAGTTGATAGCAATGGTGTATTAAAAGAACCTAATGAGTTATTTTTTAACAGTAGTATTACAAATTCTGAAATTGTTTTGATGGATGAAGATTGGGAATTTGGTGATGGCTCTCCGACAGAAATGGCATGGAGACGTTCAAGTGAATACCCATTTATTGAATTTATTTTAATGATGTTAACAAAACCTTTTAAAGTTTTTTATGATTACAAAACTCAAGTAGCAGAAGGTGTTACAATATATAATAAAAAAGAAGGTTTTAATACAACGAACATTTTACAAAAAAAGAAAAACTATGATTTTAAATTAGGTTCAAAGCTAGGTGGCTTTGTTAACAACTTTAGATTACTAGCAGAAAATACTTCTCTTAATAATAGTAGATATACAGATATTCCTAAAGATAATTTCGAACTAATAATACATTCGGGAGAACCAAATAGAAGCGAGTTCTTTAGTGCATTAATAATCGAAAAAGTCTCGTTAGATTCATCTTATCCGGTTTATTCTCTAGCAGATACTACAGGGTATTATGCAGGAGATATCGTACTGAACAGTTCAGATGGAAAATATTATAGAAGAAAAGAAACAGGACAATCACAAGCAGAACAATCAGGAAGTATTACTTTTGATTATAGTTCTTGGACAATGATATCACAACCTAAAACAAGAAAATATGGTTACAGAATTCAAGGGTATGATGATATCAATCCTACATTTTTTGCTATGGAATGGGATAAAGTTTCAGGCGAAAAAGCATTCAGTACAAAAGGTGACAGAGAAAATTTAAATGAATGGCAACAAGGTGCGTTCTATCGTAAAGATAGTTATATGAAATATGACGGACAGCCTTATCTTTGTTTGCGTGAACATACATCATCTTCATTGCTAGATGACAATATTGAAGACTGGAAAAAACTTGCGGAATGGCCAAGAACAAATAAAGTAACAGTACATGGTTACAAAGAGTTTAAAGCAGACCAAGTTAAAAACTATAACTACGGACAAGTCTTAGAAAGTTTAGATGAAGTTGCTCACTTAATGTTGGGTTACCAAAAATATTTAGAATATATTGGTTGGGGTTTTACAGATATTGATGAACAAGGGCAAACAGTAGATTTTGAACAACTGTTATATAAATTTTTAGAATGGTCATCAGAAGACCATGGTCCAGGAGAATTCATTACATTGTCTCCAATGTTAGTTACAGGTAGCTTTACTGCGCCATATGGTGTGGCATCAGTACGTAGAGAAACATTTAAGAACTTTTATCGTGTAGTTGATGCATCTGGTAGATTAGTCCCTGACAATCAAATTAAATTTAGTACAGACGGCAAAACTATAAACTTTAGAGCAAACATTCCAGTATATGGAATGAAGATTGATATCCAAGATGTTGAACATGCATTTGTTGTAGACAGAGTTGATAGTTTTGGGGATGTAATTTATGATCCTTTCTTGCATGACAGAAACCTGCGTATGCAAATCGATTGCAACAAAAGTAAAAATTGGGATGGTACATTAACAGTAGACGGGTATCTTCCGTATGGCGATGAACTAATTCCAAACTTTGAAACACTGACAAGCGACTCAAAATATTTTAGAGATACACTTGTTGACCAAAATTTAGAAATTATAAACAGATTAAAAGAAAGTCAATTAGGTTATACTAAAAAAGATTACTTAAGAAACCACGGTGTAGAACGAGAATCACAATTAGAATTTTATAAAGGTTTCCTATCACACAAAGGAACTAACTCCGCAGTTAATAGAATTATTAACAACAACGGCAACTTTAAAGATATAGGACATGAACATATCTGGGCATTCAAGTTATCAGACTATGGTAAACTGAATAATGGATTTGTAGAAACTAAAACAATCAATACGATTGATATGGTGAATGATCCACATAGAATTGAATTCGATGGCATAACAAATACATTTAAAATAAGAGAACACACAAAAGCATTTCCTATCAAAACAACCGGATATGTAGATGGCAGAGATGTTGTTTACACAGTAAAAACTGAATATGATTTACAAAATATTGATGCTGACGAATTAAATGAAGGCGATACAGCATGGATACAATTTGATCCTGTGAGAGAATGGGATGTTAGAAGATTAAGTGAAGTAGCAGAGATAGGGTATGTAGGTGAAACATCTGATAATCAACTATACTTAGGGTTAACAAACCAAGTAGACACTACAGATAGTGTATATTTAAAAATTAAGAATTCAGATATCGATCCAGAAATATCAGACTACTATTATCTTGTTGATAACGGAACAAGACAAGTAGACGGTGTGACTGTATATGAATATCTAGTATTTGAATTAAACTATGAACCATTAATTGTAGAAATTGATAACTCATCATCAAATAGTTTATTTGTTCCAACAGGCACAAATTCAGGTGTTGAAGCTATTGGTTCTGTTAGCTATCCAGTATTTAATTCAGGCGATGAACTTATTATAGACGGAGTTTCTCATGTGTATACACCAGGAGCAGGTGGTGGTACAGGTGGTCTTATCTTAGGTGGTACAACTGCTACTGTTGATCCAGTAGTCGGGGAAGGTGAGCAAGGAAGAATTATCGTTTATGATTCAAATGGATTTATCGCTAATACAAATACACTAATTACATTTGACGGTACATCTGCATTGGGAACCGTTGGTGTTACTGCAAATAATGGGGACGAGTTTACTATTAATGGAGAAACAGTAACAGTACAATATAGTTCCACGCAAAGCATTGAAGCAATTACAAGTTCAACACAGACTGATATTATACCAACAGGCGGTACACTAGTATTCAATAGTACGGGCGAAACACAAGCAACTGCAACAATACAAGATATTCAACATATTGGTAATACTTCTAACCCAACACTAACAACAACAAAATCTTTATCAGTTAATGGTAACTTAATAACATTTACAGTTGCGGCTCCGGTAACAGGAAGTAACACAGTAGAAAACTTCACAGGAGAATCTACTCCGGTAACAAGTGTTGTACTTTCATCAAGTATGACAAACTTTCTACCAGGAGAGATAACAGTAGACAACGGTGACGGTGCGACTACATTGACAACAAGTGACTACTCATATAATAGTAGCACAAAAGAAATAACTTTCAATTCAGCAATAATAGACGGTGCTGATGCAAACGGGTTAGCAGATATTTCTGTTGAAAAAGTTGCACAGCCAGTTATAACACCAATGACAACTACAGAAATTGTTAACACAATAAATTCAAGTGCGGCACCAATTACAGCATCGCTGAACGGTTCTAATCAATTAGTAATTGACACATCTGAAAGTTATCTAAATCTTTCAGGTTCTATCTTAGTTGATTTGGGACTAATTGCCTCAGGGTCTTCACTCATCGAAAGTAAGTTAAATTTACTAGCACAAGATATAAATGCAGTATCATACTTAACCGCATTTATAAATGCTAATAGTCAGTTAGAAATAGAAACAACAAATGATGATTTAATTATTTCTGGGACTGCAAGAGCGGCCATGGGATTATTAACTACATATGATGCAACTACAGACCCAACAGCGGCATCAATAGTTGCTCAAATTAATGCACGTGGTATTTCTGGGATCACAGCAACTAGAATAGGTTCTAACATTAAAATAGTTTCAAATACAAATAACTTAGATATTGTTGAGACAACCTCAGGTGCGATGTTTAGATTGGGTTTTGCAACTAATCCAGTTGATGTAGATTCTGCTACAACAATACGTGATAATATCAATGAAGCGTTGGTAAACTTGACAGGAACAAATGCAACACTAAATGCAAACAGACAAATTGTTATAACTTCCGACCAAGCAAGTATTGTGATAGAAAACGTTTCAGGGAACCCTTGGAATGATATCGGTATAAGTCTAGGCACATATAACACTTCAACATCAACACAACTTGCAAGTGTGAATGATTTTAAAGACCAAATCAATCAAGCAAATAATGATGTACTTGTTAGTATTACTAGTGACGGTAGAATGGTATTTACAAACACTGGCGTATCTATGAGTTTTAGTGGCACAGAACAATCACTACTAGATAAAATTGGGTTGTTTAGAGAATATACAGCGGTTACAAGTAATAATAACTTTAAGGCAATGCGTTGGAAGTCAGTTAGATATTCACCATTCTATCTCTTTGATACATTCGATAGTTTTTATAATGACCTCGGTCTTAATGCAGAAGCATTAATATGGGCTGATGATTACTCAGGTTTGGGTTGGAGTTTGTTATATCGTGATATCACAGGAACATTAACAGTTAGAAATAGACAAGCATCTACTGTTGAAGTAGATTACTTTAAACGTGTAATTATAAAAGATAATGAAAACTTTTTTAACTATCAACTATTTGATCCTATAAACTTAAAATTGCCAGGCGAAATTATAAAGAACTTAGATTACATTACATGGGAAGATCCTGCAGGATATGACAAAGATACTTCTAAAGAACTTTGGTTAGACCAATATCTTGGCGAGACTTGGTGGGATACATCACTAGCAAGATACTATAGATATAATGACTACGGTGATGCTAATGGTAAAATTGTAGAAAAATTCATAACGAAGTATTGGGGCAAACTAGTTCCTGGATCTGAAATCAATATTAAAAAATGGACAAAAAGTGAAACACTTCCAGAGGGCATTGAAACATACACAACTAAAATATATTTTGATACAGAAAAGAATAGAAGTATTACAGAATATTTCTACTGGTCAGAAGAAGGAAGTGAACCAGAGTTTGGAAAAACTTTAAGTATAGAAGAAACAAAAATGTTACTTGAAAGCGGAAGTATTAAAAACAAATTTATTCCGTTTGATGTAGATAAAATTCTTATAAGCAATAACTCTTATGTATTCGACACTAACTTGATTAAGGTTTCAATAGAATATAATACAGAATCAGATACAGATAAAAAACACACTGACTGGAGACTGTTACAAGAATATACAACAGAAAGACCAGACGATGAACTTATAAAACCTCTTATAGATTCATTAGCAGGAGTTGAATATACTGATGCCATTTCATTGGCAGTTGGACAATCCATGTTAGGTGATCCTGATACTGTAAAAATTAATGTAGCGTTTTTAGACAGCCCTACATATGGAGATGCATCCCATGATGATACAGTGGTCACTGTAAATAATCACATAGTAGATGCACAATATATAACATTCTTTACTGACGGCAATCCAGCAAATGCACAAGTTAGAATTGGTAAACAATTTAATATAATTGTAGATGATATTGTTCGTGTGTATAGAATGAAAGATTATGAAAATAATTGGTTTGCAGATTTACAATCAGCTAGAGAAAACTTTGCTTCATCCGTAAATGCACACTTTTCTAAACGACATCTTGTAGCAAAGTATCCTGAGTATAAAGAATTTATTCAAGCAGGAAATCTTTCATTAGAATTAGAAGATTGGTACTTAACAGACGAATACAAAACGATTGAAAGATTTTCTTATCTTTCAAAAACAAGAGTATTCGATATGTTAAAACTTTATAATGATGAAGGTGTGAAGTCATTTAAATTACAACTTCCAACACATGATGAATATTATTTTGAACACGAAGGGACTTTACGTTTAGTTAATAGTTCTAAGAGTGCCTTAAATGTTTCATTCACTGATATTGCATTTCCTGATAATTCAACAGTAAATAAAAAATATTATGAGAATGCAATTGGTGTACAGATTCATGAACTATTTCATTTGATGTTAGATTATACCGAAGATAAAGAAATAAACAGAATGTTCTTTGATATGATTAATTATATGTACACAGAAAAAACACACCCAGATTGGATATTCAAAACAAGTTATATTGATGTAAATCTATTCAATAGAAACTTAAGAAAATATGCAATCTATCAACGTGATAGTTATGACGATGTGATAGAATATATTACCGAAGCTAAACCGTATCATACAAAAATACGTGAAGTTGTCAGATACTACGGCAAAGAAGAAATAGCAAACACACGTGTAGGCATTGCAGAAAATATGCATCTTACTCTTGACTTTGGTAATCATTTACGTTATGCTGATGATGTTCTTGACGGTGGGGACCACAATAGTGATATCGACCCGAACACACATCCAAATTTAGAAGAAGGTACATACGAACAAGGAAGATTACTAAGAACACGATATACATTCTCAGATGGTAAAAGCGATGATAGTTTTGATACAGGTTTAGTAAATGTAGACTTTAGAGATTCAGCGATAGTTTTTGTAGACCAGTTCACAGACTCAACAAAAGTAACACATGATAAAACATTCTTATATGTATATGATATGTATGGTAGAGGCTGGAAAATAGATATTACAGGTGAAACAACAGTTGCATCTATAACAAATAATACGATGGTTGTCAATAGTGAAATTCCATTCTCTGTAGCAAGTGATGAAAATAAGAAACTAATTGCAATAAGAAACGAAACCACAGGTGATATTGAATTTATGACCTACAGTAATAAAGATACAGTTAATCTAACTATTTCTGATAGAGCATTATATACTGGGACACACACTGGTCTAGGAACGACCACTAAAGTATATGCATTAGGCACTCCTTTAGAAATTGTGCTCCATGAGATGGTTTAAAGGTGATACTGAAAATATTAGATAAATAGATAAGATTACTAAGAGAGATAAACATGTTTAAAGATAAAATTAATATACAAGCTATCGGTACACTCAAAATCTCAGATAAAGAGACTGGCACCGTACTTGTAGACAAGAAAAATGCGATTCATCCAGGAAATATGGCGTATGTCTTGGCTTCTGCACTTGGTGGACAACCAACAAGTGTGAATAGTACAGGAGATTCCCCATATATCAATTGGATGGCGTTTGGTAACGGAGGAAGTAGTTCTACTACTACACTGTCTTACCGTTCTCCAAGAGTCTTCACAACATATGATGAATTACCAATTACATCCAGTAATTCAACATTATATTCAAAAACGTATCAGCAACAGGTAGTAACTACAATATTTGCTCCTGGCCAGAAGATAGATCCAAACGATCCTAATTCTGCATCGATACCTGAAAATACATCTAAAGTGAATTTCAAAGTTACCATGTCGCATGATGACTACGAAACTATGCAACAACAATCAGACCCGACTATTTCTACGCCGGCTACTGATAGTTCTACTGATACAGATAGTGTCACTGCGTTTACTTTTGATGAGATTGGACTTCTTGCTGGTGTAACAACACCGACGGGATTGGATGAAACAAAAACTTTGATGGTAACGCATGTAACTTTTCATCCTGTGTTATTATCAGCGAATAGGACTATTGTAATAGATTACACTATTACTATTCAACTTAGCTAAAAGGATATCCGGAAATACTTTTTAGCTATTAAAAAATTTAAAATTGACTAGTCAAATTTAGGAGTAAAAACATGGCGGTGATATCAAACAGTGACTTAAGTACACTAAGAAATACACTTAATACCATTTTAAATGGTACAGGTGTTGCTGGTGGCTATAATCAGTCACACTCGGTAACGGCCAACCCTGCGGCAGGTGATACAATCGATGATGCATATCAAGATTCATTATTTTCTGCGGCGGCAAAGGTCACAAATTATTATAACATTACAAACCCACTAACGGCTGTCAATGCTGGTGATGTAATTGATGACAATCAATATTACAATCATGCATCAACATTGAATTCAAGTTTAGATACTAGATTTAATAATCCATGGGATTATTCAACTGGTTGGGACATGACAACTGCAACTGAAACAACTGAAACAGTTGCCAATTGGAACGGATCACACAACACGGTCACAAGAGTTCAATTTGGTTCAGAAGCAGATATGAATGCCTGGTTTTCTGCTGGTGGAGAAATCAGAATATCAATGTCTCACAACGACACAAGTGATAACCAACAAGGAACATCTTGGGAACAATTAACTTCTGAAATGGGTACATATAGAATTTCAGTTAGACCAACAGACACAACAACAGTGACAGATTCAATACGTAAAAAGTATTCAGACTTGACTACATCGTATGTAGAAATCAAAAAAGAAAATGCTGATGATGGTGACTATAGTTCTAACTATGCATCTATTGAAGCATACAAATCAGGTGCTGACATTTACGTAAGAATTACATTAAATGATGCTCACGTGGCGAAGTCAGGTTCTGGTTCAGGATACGGCGGCCCATGGTCTTGGACGGGAGCTGATTCAGTTCCTGGTACTTCAACAGTAAATGTTTCATCACTGAAACTATCAAACTCATCTGGTTCCGTTAACATTACGAATCCTACATTTACAGTAACAGACAGTCTATAATAAACTGTTATGACACAAGGATCTAAAGAATGGCACCACAGAGTTACTATTTAGGAGGGAAAATACGAGCATCCGACTACAATGGATTTGCAGATGATATAAATGAAATTGTAGGTATTGGAGCTGGTGACTCAGGCTATGGCCAATCCCATTTAGTAATTCCAAACGTTGCCTCTGGCGTTAAAATTAATGCGACACATATGCAGTTACTCCTAACTGCATTAAAATTTGCAGGAAGACACCAGGGCACTACTATCAATTCACCAGAAGATACTAGTGACCCTGACTTCCCATCAGTTGGCAGACTTATAGAACTTATTCCTACTTTAACTAATGATATCACTAATGTTCGTTCAAATAAGTTAAACTATGACATTGCAATGATGACACTTGCACAAAATGTAATATCATCATCAAAAACTTATGTAATACCTAATCAAGCAGGCGATGTCTGGGATAGCCAAGTGACATATGAAGTTTCTGCTATTTTTACCGATGAAGACGCAAGAAGACATTTTTTCAATGCAGGTGGTGAAATTAGATTAGACACAAATTTTATCGCCAGTGGCACAGATTTACAAAGTTTAGACTGGGAGTCTTTATTCCAAGCAGTTGGTATGATTAAACTTAGTCATAACGTAACAGAAGTTACAGGAAATACAGGAACGCCAGGTGGCGGATTTACTGGGTTAACTTCTACATATACTAAAATCTACGAAAAAGCAGGTGGTTCAGGCGGTTCTGGATACTATGCAAACAACAAATATGAAATCATGGCTAGATTAAACGGTACAAATGCTATTGATTTTAGACTTGATTTCTATGATACTCACGTACAAGATAGTGGGTTTTATAGCGGTGTACCGTGGACTGGACAAGATTACGTAGCAGGAACTCTTACTGCACAAGTAGACATTCAATATGCTAATGACACAGACCCATCGGGCTTAGGTGTTGTAGTAGATCCAGCGGGCCCAGGTCCAACATTTTCTAATATTTCTCAACTTTAACTGTTGACATTGGTCGACTTTTCCTGTATTATTAAAAGAATACAAGGAGTATAACCATGTCAAACGATATTACACCTTCTCAAGAACAACTTGAAAGGCTTGAAAAAGCATTGGATTTTTCCAATACAATGCAGACTTTTAATCTTAATAAGAATAACCTAAAAGTCAAAACACAAAATCTTCTTAATTACAGTACAAATGGTGGGACATTTAATGTCAGTCAGTCATTGATTGGCTTTGTCCATATGATTGTTTCGTCAGGCAAAAAAGAAGTTATTATTATGGATAAAAATGATATACCTATAAAAATTGAAGATACTGAAAAGTTTTTAGAAGATATTTCTAGTTTATATTTTGAAGCAATAAATGAATATTATAATGATTATCAGAAACTAAGAAGTTCCAGAAAGATTGAAAAGGTACTAGAGATATAATGAATAAGGGCGTTATTATCTTTGCGTCTAACAACGGGTTAATCGATTATATTAAGATTGCATGTGCGAGTGCAGGGTTTGTTAGAAAGAACTTATCAGGGTTTGATGAGGTATGTCTAATAACCGACAAAGATTCTATTAATACAAAAGAAGACCACGAGTTAATTGAAAAGTATTTCGATAGAGTTATATATCAAGACATACTACGCAAAGAAGAAAACATAAGATTATTTAAAGACGGTGGTTCAGGCAAATCTGATTACGCACCTTTTGTTAATAAATCAAGAGGAGATATATATTCACTATCTCCGTATAAAGAGAATTTGGTTATCGATTGTGATTACTTTGTAATGAGTAACACACTTGACCAAGTGTGGGGTAGCGAAAGCGACTTCATGATTAATTGTCAATATAGGGACATTGCAGGTAGACATGGTGGTAATGTTTCCTATATTGATGATTTTTCAATACCAATGTATTGGGCAACAGTTTTTTACTTTAGAAAATCTGAATATGCAGAAAATTTATTTTCATTAATCTCACACATAAAAGAAAACTACAAGTATTATTATTTTCTATATAATTGCGGTGGCACTTTATTTAGAAATGATTTTGCTTTTTCAATGGCTATTCATATCATTAATGGTTGCGTAGATGCTTCTGCACCATCACTTCCTATTGATTATTTAAACAACAGTTTTGATTTAGATTCAGTGTTTAGAGTCAATGATAGTAAAGACATTATAATGTATTGTGCAAAAGCAGAGAAGACAAGTGAACATTTATTAGCAAGATTTAACAATACTGATATTCATATCATGAATAAAAAATCAGTTGAAAGACATATTGATGAATTTTTAAATTGTGGGAGTGTAAAATGAGCAAAGGTTATATAGCTATTGCACAAAACAATGAAGAACATGATTACTTAAAATTAGCCTATGCTATGGCGTTAAGTATAAAAGCTACTCAAAAAGAAAACAAGATATGTATTTGCGTTGATGAACAAACAAAAGAAACAATGCAAGACAAGTATAAAGAAGTATTTGATTACGTTGTTGACATTCCGTGGAACGATGATGCTGGTCAAGACAAGTGGAAAATACATAATAAATGGAAATATGCTCACATGTCTCCGTTTAAAGAAAGTATCATATTAGATACTGATATGGTGTTTACTCATTCAGTGGATCATTGGTGGGACTATCTATCAAAAAAAGATTTATGGGTATGTACAAATGTTAAAACATTTAGAAATGAAAATGTTGTAGATGATTATTATAGAAAAAAGTTTACACAATTAGAATTGCCAAATGCTTATAGTAACTTTACATACTTCAAAGAGTCTTCCACTACATATGAGTTTTTTCGTATGGTCGAAATTATTATGACACATTGGAATGTTTACTATGATAAGTTTATGAAAGGCACAGGTCAAAACTGGATGAGTGCAGATTTGGCATATGCATTAGCTATAAAGTTATTAGACTTAGAAGATACTGTTTGTGATTATAATATTAAAGATGTACCAACATTTGTACACATGAAAAGTTTCGTACAGAATATACCACAACATAAAATTTCAAATGACTGGACACAAAGTTTAACTAGCCAATTGTCAGATGATTTGAAAGTAAGAGTAGCAAACTATGAACAATCATTGCCGTTTCATTATGTAGAAAAGAATTGGATGACAGATGAAAAAATCCAACAATATGAGAGGGCATTAGGAGTATGAGTATATTAAGTGTAGAATTAACAGAAGAAAATAAAAGAGAAGTACGAGTAGTTTCATTTGATGAAAAAGGGAAAATAGATTCTATATCATCAAAAGTACCTGAACAAGAAAATCTTTTATATGCATATTTCACTATGGACGATATGATACCTTTTATGCAAGGTACAAATAAAATGTCAGACTACTTAGTTTCAAAAACTAAAGATGTATTCACATATGAAATTATCAAAACCAAGGTAAGTATTAAAAAACGTTCAAAAGAAAGTCAGTTATTTCAAATACCAGATGTAAAAAATGTAGATATTGATATAACATATGACGGAAAAGAATTTAAATTTATACCAAGCGAAGAAATAGTAAAAGGGTCAGGTGTTAATAATTCACAACAGGTTACTGTAGGCGGCAAACATGCACATGTATTTTTTATAACACATGACAACAAGCCTGAACATTTGATACAAACAATGCAAATACCATTTGCTGATTTATTATCTGGGCCAGTTTCTATTAAATTCGACTATAATAAATACAGTATAAGTTTATATACCCAGAAGTTTCTGGAAACATATTCATTCAGGAGATTATAATGAAACTTGAAATAGGCGAACTAGATGTTTTTTATCTAAGTTATGACGAACCCAATAAAGAAGAACATTGGGCTGATATTATCAGTAAGTTCCCTTTTGCGAAAAGAGTAGACGGAGTAAAAGGATTTGATAATGCACACAAAGAATGTGCAAGACAAAGCGACACAGATAGGTTTATTACTATTGATGGAGATAACATCGTAGAAGAAAACTTTTTTGATTTAGAATTAATATTCCCAGAAGGAACAGATTTAGAAAACTCTGTTATATCTTGGAGTGCAAAAAATATGACTAATGGTTTAGTATACGGCAATGGAGGCATCAAATGCTGGCCAGTGAAACTTGTATTAGAAATGAAGACACACGAAAATGCAGTAGACGAAACAAAGAAAGTAGACTTTTGTTGGGACTTGAATTATATCCAGATGAATAATATATATTCACGTGTATTTAATTCCGGTTCTCCATTTCAAGCCTTTCGTGCAGGTTATCGTGAAGGTTCTAAAATGTCACTTGATGAAGGTAAGAAGGTACCAGTAGATGAATTTAAAAATCGTATCTGGCCAAAGAATTATGAACGTTTAATTACATGGTGCAACATTGGTGCTGACATAGAGAACGGTTTATGGGCATGTTATGGTGCAAGATTAGGATGTTACGATACTAATCTTAATGAAGATTTTATTCTTGAAAATATTTCAAGCTATGATTGGTTTAAAGAATATTTTGATAATACAGTTTTTCCAAAGTTTCAAGGTGGTGAAGAAAAATGTGAGAGAACTAAATTGGAATGGGATTACGATAAACTATTTGATGAAGCCGTTCGTATTGGTGATATACTAGAAGATAAAATTGGCATGGAATTATGTGATCCAACTCCTGAGGTTGCTAAGTTTTTTAAACGTGTTTATGTCAACCCACCAAGAGTTAACAATCCATTAGCAACAGAGAAACAAACTGGTTGGGACAAATAATTTAAATGTCTAACTATGATGATGACGCAATAGTAACGAGAGATAAGTTAAACGCTCTATCTCCGTCAATGTGTATGGCGAAGTGGTTGCAAGTAAGTTTGCATCTACCACAAGGTCGTACACATAGTTGTTATCATCCTCCAACACATCCAATACCATTAGAAGAACTTAAAAAAGATCCTAATGCGTTACACAACACAACTTTTAAATTAGAAGAACGCAAACAAATGAAATGTGGCGACCGTCCTGAAGGTTGCCAATATTGCTGGAACGTTGAAGACGCTCCGAATCCACCTAAGGGTGGTAGATTGAGTGATAGACATTATCGCTCAAGTGAATGGTGGGTAAAAGATGCCTGGGATGAAGTAGTTAATAATCCTTGGGACCACAACATCACTCCTAGATATGTTGAGGTGAACTTTAATCAAGCATGTAATTTTAAATGCAGTTATTGTTCACCACACTTATCTACAGCATGGGAAGACGATGTAAAAAAGCACGGCGGTTTCCGTTTCAGCAATGGTACAGGGCATAATGATATAGATTACTTACGTAAGACTGGTCTTATGCCACTTGAAGTTGCTCGTAAAGATAATCCTTATATTGAAGCATTCTGGAAATGGTTTCCAATGATATACAGAGACTTGAAAGTTTTTCGTATGACTGGTGGAGAACCGTTAATGGATAGTAACACGTTTAAAGTATTTGATTATGTAAACGAGAATCCAAATCCATTTCTTGATTTAAGTATTACATCTAACATGTGCCCGCCACAAGATAAGTTATTTGATAAATTTATTGATAAGATTAAAGCATGTGAAGAAATAAGAGTTTGGGAAGATCCAAAAAGATTTAATCCTGATAGTGGCAATCATTGGTATGTTGCTCCAGCATATAAGCATTTTAGTTTATATGTTAGTGTTGATGGTGTTGGCAAACAAGCAGAATATATGCGTGATGGACTAGACTTTAACAAGATGTATGAAAACTGTCGCAGAGTATTACGTGAAACAGACGGTACAGAAATTTCATTTATCAATACGTTTCAACTATTGAGTATTCCAAATCTGCGTGGTTTCTTGCAGATGGTTTTAGATTTACGTGAAGAATTTGGATATGAAAATCAAGAAGACAAAATTATACAACCACCGGATCATAATGGGTTCAAACACCCACCTTTTGTTAGAAAGAAACGACAACGTGTGTGGTTTGATATTCCTTATCTGAGATATCCAGATTGGATGACAATACAATTAGCAGACCAAGAGTTATTAGATTCCATACAAAAAAATATTGACTTTATGAAAGATAATGTACTGGAGAATGATTTATATGGTCGCAAATATACAGGCTTTAAGAATTATGAAGTATTGAAACTTGAGCGTGATTTAGCATGGGCCAAAGAAGGGCTAAATATGAGTGATGAAGATTTAAGTAATCATTTAATTCGTTTTTATGAATATTTTACACAATATGATAATAGACGAAATTTAAACTTTTTGGAGACCTTTCCAGAGATGAAAGATTTTTGGAATGAAGCTAAATCAGAGTATGAGGAAAAATATGGATCCTAATATTAAAAGAAAATCAGGTGATTCGTTTTGTGCCTTAGCATGGATGCATACAAGTTCAGAACCATACGGCACATGCAGAAGTTGTTGTATTGCCCGTGACCATATTACCAGAGAAGACGGTAAGATTTATTCATTAGCTGAATATACTGTTAGTGATATCATTAATAGTACGTATATGAAAAAGTTACGTACAGCAATGCGTAATGGTGGTAAGCCAAAGCAGTGCAAAACATGTTGGGACGATGAAGCAAACGGTAAAGAAAGCAAACGATTAATATATAATAAAATGGTAGAGCATGTCAATATGGAGATTGACTATGATGCAGAAGTTTGTATTCCACGTGATTTGCAAATTAATATAGGAAACGTATGTAATCTAAAGTGTAGAACATGTTCTCCTGTATGTTCATCTAAGTGGGCAGTAGAATATAGAGATAGAGGAAAAGATATTTGGAAGCCTGACTTTGATACAGAGTTTAATGATTTTGAAAATAGTGTATTCTGGCATGATATAGATAACTGGTCAAAAACAGTAGAGAGACTTGAGATAATGGGCGGAGAGCCGTTCTACAGTAAAAGTTTTAAAAAACTAGTAGATGCATTAATTGACAATGGAAGTAGTAAGCATATCAGTATGAACTTAAGTACAAACGGTACAATATTCAATAGTAAAATGATGGACAGAATGCTTAGAAACTTTAAACGAGTGGGTATAAATTTAAGTATTGATGGTATAGGAAAACATTTTGATTATATTAGACATGGTGTTCCGTGGGAAACTGTAAAATCTAATTTAGATAGTTTCTTTCATTTGTATATGAATCAACTTGAATATAAACAAAATAAAAATGATGGGTTTAAACTCTCAATGAGTTATACTATTACAATCGGAAATTTAAATATTTTTTATCTGAAAGATATACATGAGTTCTTTCATAAAAATTATATACAGTATACTGGCGTACAAGACGAATTCTTTAATAGAATTCCATTCTTAGAAATATGGAATAATGTAGTTCATTTTCCTAGTTTCTATAGTGCAAATGTTTTACCAGATGAAGTGAAAGGTAAAATATTACGTAGAGTTACAAGACCACAAGAATATGGTATGGACGCATGGGATAGAGATACATACGTAAATGATATTACACCAATATTAAATCATGCTAAAAAAGGTTGCAAGAATGATGACTGGTTAGCTTTTGTTAGAGAGACAATGGAAACAGATAGATATAGAAAAGAAAATTTTGAAGAAACATTTCCTGAATTATTTGAGTTATTGAAACCATATTGGGAAAAGGCAAAGAGTGAGTTTATTAATGAAGAATCTAAGATATTCAAATTAGATACGATAATTAGAAATAAAGGTACTAATAATGACTCGTAAGATAAGAGAAGGCGAAACGTTACACCAATTCAAAGAACGTATGATTGACTCAGTCAGTGAGTCATATTGTGCGGCTAAATGGTATAATGCTACTATATGGTTAGGACATGGGCAGACAGCTTCATGTCACCACCCACCAGGGCATTGGATTCCACTAGAAGAATTAAAAGATAATCCTACAGCAATTCACAATACAAAGCATAAGAAACTAATGCGTAAGTATATGCAAGAAGGCAAAAGACCAGCAGAATGTGAATACTGTTGGAAAGTTGAAGATATGGGTAAAGATAATATATCTGACCGTGTATTCAAAACAGAAATCTTTAAAGATGAAGATATTCATAAAAGTGCAGAAATGCCATGGGATGAAAATGTCATGTTGCGTACACTTGAAATATCATTCGATAGAGCCTGTAACTTTAAATGTTCATACTGTAATCCTGCTTTCAGTACCGCATGGGTTAAGGATATAAATCAATATGGCGGATATCAAAATATTCAATCAGATGGACGAGGACACTTTGTCGATACTGCACCATGGGCGGCTCCTGCCGCAAAACATGAAGAAGATAATCCTTACATTCAAGCATTTCATCAGTGGTGGGAAAACGGTCTAGCAGATAACTTAGAAGAAATTCGTATTACTGGTGGTGAACCTATTATGCATAAAGGTACTTGGAAATTGTTTGATTGGTTTGAACAAAATCCAGATAGAGGAAGAAATATGCGTTTTGCTATTAACTCTAATCTATGTCCAACTAAGCCTGCAATATTTGAAAGACTTATTGAAAAGTCATGGATCGTTCCTAACTTAGAAATTTATACTTCTATGGAAGCAACAAAACATCAAGCAGAATATATTCGTGATGGTTTAGATTATGACTTCTGGAAAGACAATATCCATCAAGTATTAAAAAGAGGAAACATTAAAAAAGTACACATGATGATGACAATCAATTCGTTGTGTTTGACAACTATTACAGAATTTATGGAAGAGATGTTACAACTTAGAGATGAGTACGGACAACGTGCGCCTACAATGACGTTAAACATTTTACGTTTCCCATCATTTCAGAGTGCGGCAATTTTGCCTGAACATATTAAAACATTCTATAAAGATAAATTAGAAAGATGGTTTTCAACTGAACGGGCACAAACAGGATTGACTGAGGCAGAAAAAGCAAGTACACAACGTCTGATTGACTACCTAGATATTGTGAAGACGCCTCATAAAAATACAGCAGAAACTCCTAAGCTATATAATGACTTTAAAGCATTCTTTGAACAGTATGATATTAGAAGAGGTAAGAACTTTAGAGAAACATTTAAAGGTCCTATTGCTGATTGGTATGACACATTGGTGGCAGAGTCACCAAGCAAAGAACAGATTTTGAATAAAGAATTAGTATTCAAAACAAATGATAGAGGTGGTGATCCTGCAACTACAGAAGATTATGAAGGCGGAGATGATGAACACGAACAAGTTGGTGGTTGGGATACAAAGAACGATGCTCTAGGAGGAGTTAAAGTTGAATGAAAAAACATTTAGTAATTTACTACGGAAGGTCGGGTAGTACACTAGTAGACCACTATGTATCAAGAAGTCTTTGCTCAAAAGAATTTTGGTTCAGCGAACATGGGTTCCCTTCATCAGAAATACACCACGATGAGTTGCTTATATATTATAAGAAACTTATGAAACTCAATGAATCAAATATAGATTGGTGTATGAAATATCACATAAGTTCTGGAATGACTGCAAGACCTTTAAAAGGCAAAATGTATGACTTTAGTTTAGAAGGATCAAAGATATTCTTTGAAGACCTTGGTATTACTGATTTACATTTTAGTTTTAGAATGGATATGCTAGATACAATTTATAGTCACATGATTGCAGAAAGAGACAATACATGGGTAATGACTGATGGCGAAATGGGTGTACATAAAAAAAGATATTACGAAAAAGACTATGCACACAAAACATGTCATGCATATAACAAAAGTTATTTCTTATACAATGAATATGTTAAAGAATTTTCTAATAATTTCAATGTATCATTTTATCCATATGAAAATTTAAATAGTATATTTGATATTAGCAATGACCCTCGAGGCATGAAGAAACAGTTAACAAAAGAACAAAAAATAGATTTGATTTGGAACTATGATGAAATAGAACTTATAGCGAAAGAATTCCCTTTTTACCATGGTAAAATAAATTCTAAAAACGGAGTATTAGAAACGTAATGAAAAAGGTGATACCTATTTGGAAGAGCGACGGTAGTTGTGCAGAAGAAAGCGAAAATAAAGTTTTCTGTATGGCTCCATGGTCTCATACCTATATATCACCGCAAGGAGAACGTAGACTTTGTTGTGCATCACGTGAAGAACATTCATTTCAAAAGCAATATATTGATGCGTCAAATGATGAACGTTATGGTGAAGTAAAAGACTCTAAAACAGATGCAGACGATTTTAATCCAGTATCACTAGAAGAACATTGGAACTCTGATTACATGAAAGACATTAGAAAGAAACTAATGGCAGGAGAACGTATACCACAGTGTGATGTTTGCAATGATGACATTCTAAGTTTATCCTCTTATCGTAAATGGTTTACTGGTGTGCTATTCAGAGATAAAATACAAGAAGCATTCGATAAGACAGACGATGACGGGCATACAACAATGCCTGCTATATCATTTGACTATCGTTACTCTAACTTGTGTAACTTTAAATGTCGTATGTGTGGTGAACAGTTATCAAGTTCATGGGAAGCAGAAAAGAAAAAACATAACATGTGGTCGATTGAAAATCAACCCTTTATGCAACCAACTGTAAAACAAAAGATGGTTAAGTTTCAACGTACTGTAGTTGAGCCTGAATTTAAGAAAGCAATTAGTGATGGTATCGTAGAAGAAATATATTGGGTAGGTGGTGAGCCACTTATGTACGATATACATTGGTGGGCATTAAAAGAAATGGTCGCTAATGGTTCTGCAAAGAATTGTCACTTAAGATATAACTCTAATTTATCTCGTACAACATTTAAGGGTATGGAATTATTTGATTATCTACCTCAGTTCAAAGACTGGTTAATGTGTGCAAGTATTGATGGTACAGGTGATATCGTAGAGTTCATTCGTAAAGGTATTGTATGGGACGAGTGGTTAGCTAACTTTAAGAAAGGACTAGCGGCACCAGGCGGTAAAGACAAGATGTTATTTGACTTGACTATCACTGGTCCGGGTATGTTTAGTATCAAAGATTTATTTGATTTGAGTTTAGAATTAGATGTAAGAATAGAAACAAAGATTATGTTTGCCTTTCATGCTGATATTGTGTTCTCGCCTTTTGCTTGGCCTAAACACATACTGAATAGACACTTAGATGAATTATTAGCTTATATCGAGCCAAAGGCGACTCCTAAGCAACAAACTCTTGTGAATACACTCAAGGGTATGAAAGACAGACAAACGTTTGAAGAACAGTGGCCTGAGACACATGAGCAACAATTTTTCAATGGTAGAAACTATCAAGAACAACTAGACCGAATCAGACAAGAACAATTCAGATTAGAAGACATTTATAAACGTGACCCTGAGTTGTATGAGTGGTGGACAAGGCAGAAGAAGTAATGTTAGAAATGTTTCCTAGATATGTAGATAGATATAAAAGACCATTTACTTGGATGAATAACTACGATACAAAAGAAAAAATAGTAATATTCGGTGATAGCTATGCTCACTCTCATGGTGGCATTGGTGCTTTCCCTGACAAAAAAGCCGAAGACGATTATAATAATAAAAGTTGGTATGGGTGGTTACATCATCGTACACAAAAACAAATTTGGAACTATGGCTATGGAGGCACAAGTTTATTATATTCAAAACAAAATTTCTTCAACTATCTTGATAGTGATGACTACAATAAAAAAGATAGCATAGTTTTTATAACTACATCATATACAAGATTACCAATGTTTCCAAATGAGTTGCAAGTTGATCCAAAATATCAAACCGATGTTTTTTCATACTTATACCATAATTTTAAAACAGAAAAACATAAACATAAGTTAAAAAATCAGCCATCATATAAGTTATATGATTCTATAAAAAAAGAATTAAAGTGGTATTCGTATACGATGACTAGAGAAGATTTCATAAATGAATTAAGAATGCTACAAGCGTTTTTAAACTCATTACCGAATAAAACATTATTATTGCCTGCATTCAAGTATCCTAATGCTGATAAATTTTTAGATATTAAAGATTTCGGTTTAAGTGATGTAAGCGAAAACGAAAAAATACATGAAAAGTTGTTCAAAACAACCGCACATCCTAGAACAATGGGAGTTGATCCCAGATATCAACATATGTCTGAAACCAACAATAAAAGACTTAGTGTAAAGATAGAAAATTATTTTAAGAATAAAGATCCAAGTATATTTTCATTGAGGGGGTTTGAGCGTGAGTGATACTTTTTGTCCATTGCTATTTCAACATTTAGCGACACACCCACATGGCGGAGTGACGCATTGTTGTATTGCGGATCATAGAAATGCATTAAGTAGTTCACGTGATGGCGATAGATTTTATAATCTTAATCGTGACACAGTATATGATACAATGAATTCTGAATCGTTTCGTAAAGCAAGACTAGAGGTATTAGATAATAAAAAACCACGTGCATGTATGCGTTGTTACTCAGAAGAAGCAAAAGGTATGGCTTCTAAAAGATTAGAAGAAATAAAGAACTATCCTGAATACACTGTAGAAGTCGCTAGGGACGCCACTGAGAGCGATGGAACAATGAAAGATGTTCAACTAGAGTTTGTTGAATTAAGATTAGGTAATGTATGCAATGTTGCATGTCGTACTTGTAATCCAGCAAGTTCAAGCAAGTGGCGTAATGATTATGACCAATTACAGAAAGCAACAACATTTAAGTTAACAGACTACAATACAATGGAGGGCTTTCGTTGGCCAGAACGTGAAGGGTTCTGGGAAGACTTATTGCAACACTGTGATAAAGTAAAGACATTCTATATCAATGGCGGTGAACCTACTTTAATCAAACAACACTTTGCTTTCTTAGAGAGACTAGTTGAGTTAGGCAAGACTGATATCAAGTTATGGTATAACATCAACATGACAAATATGAATGATAAAGTTATAGACTTGTGGCGAAAATTCGACCATGTAAAAGTAAGTTGTAGTATCGATGACTTAGGTGATAGAAATCATTATATCAGATATCCTACACAATGGGACGCAGTAATGAAAAACTTCTTACGATTAAAAGAAGAAGGGTTTGAAATAGATGTAACACAAACTGTATCATGGATGAACTATTCTACACTAGGTGATTTCTATAATTTCTTTCATAGAGAACATGGAGTTCATGTACATCATAATTATGTATATGATCCTGATATTCTTTCACCTGCTGTATTGCCAAAAGAAATGAGAGATGATATTCATAAAAAGTTTTCTAATATATTTGAAAGTTGGAAACTAACAGAGTTTGAAAAAATGTTTAGTGGCCCTGATAGAAAAGACAAATGGCAAAAAGCTATTGAGTATACAAAGAACTTAGATGAAATAAGAAAACAAAATATACTAGATTACTTGCCAGAATTTGAAGGACATTTTTAATGTATTTTTATAAAGATATATTACACGTTGATTTAGAAATGAGCAGTCTTTGTAATGCTAAATGTCCTATATGTAATCGTAGACAACAAGGAGGACCAAAGAATACATCATATAAAGAAACGTATCTTTCTTTAGATAGATTTAAAACTTGGTTCGATGATAAGTTTGTTGCTCAATTATTTTCTATGCAGATGTGCGGCAACTATGGTGATGCTATGACTAATCCAGAATTAGTCAACATTTTAAAATACATTAGAAGCATAAATCCAAAAGTTAGATTTACCATGAATACAAATGCAAGTGGAAGAAACGAAGAATTTTGGACTGAGTTAGGTAAGTTATTTTCTATCAATGATTCTACTTTGACTTTTAGTGTTGATGGGTTAGAAGATACAAATCATATTTACAGACGAGGAACACACTGGTCAAAGATTATGAATGCTATGAAATGGTATATAAAAGCTGGTGGAATAGCACGATGGGAGTTTTTAGTATTTAAACATAACCAACATCAGGTTGAAGAAGCAAGACGTATAGCAAAAGATATGGGTTTCTGGCACTTCTATGCAAAAGAACCTTTAGGATTTGTCAACGAACCTATTACAGAAAATGGAAGAAAATATAATAACTGGATGAAAGTTTTAAATGACAAGGGCGGACCTGACTATTATATAGAACAAAAAGATTCTTCTATGAATAGTAAAGAAATCAAGTTATACTTAAAAGAAACAGGTTTTGTAAAATCAGAAGAACAATCTATTGAACCAGAAGAACTTGCTAAGAAATTCAATGATCCAAAAATATTCTATCAACCAAAAACAGAAAAAGTCATTATAGACAACAATAGACAATTATCTCCATGGGAAGAAAAACTAGGAGAAACAGATATTGACTGTATGGTTATAAAACCAAAAAGTATATTCATAGGACATGATGGTCTAGTATTTCCTTGTTGTTTTACGGCGAGTAAATACTATGCAAACCCAAATTCACATGAGGTATCACAACTACAAGACTTTATTAATTCTTACGGTAAAAGAAATATAAGTCTTGAATATAATAGTTTAAAAGATATAATAGATGGTGAAATGTTTCAAGGTAGATGGACAGATAATTTTAAAAGTCGGGATATCAGAGATAAACGTTTAATTACATGTTCAATATTTTGTGGGAAGAAAACAAACCAAGAATACATGAATACTAGAAATAGTATAAAGCACGAAAACAACTTAATAGGAAAGAACTAATGTATTACAATAAAAGATTAGCAGTTCGTTCAGAAAGAATACAGATGCCATGGGGTGATCCTGCTGATTATGATATATACCAAAACTATATTGATGAGTTACATCACAGTACTAGATTTGAGAAATATTATTTTATTTCTCCTGCATTGGCTTGTGCCTTTTATAAAGAGCATTTGAAAGAGATAGGAAATCTATACGCATATGAAATTGCTATAGATATGATGGTAGAACATATCTCAAAAGACAAGCAAATAAACAAAGATTTAGATAACGGAAATACTTGTATTGTCTTTGATATGGGATGTGAACATGTTCCAGAAGAAATTTATAGAAAGATTGATAACTACTTTGGTAAACACGAACATAGTAAAAATATAATATACTGGACAATGTTTGAAAATGCTGATTGGAAAGGCAACATAAAAGTAGTGAGTGCATCCTCAAGTACATGTAGATTTTCTGATTGGACTTATGACATGGGTTTAAAAACAGACGGACCACAAAATGAGCCTGCTCATTACTATAGTCATTACTCAGCAGAAATGCCTGGTAAACTACCAAAAAGATTTTTATTTTTAAATAGAAGATTAAGAGAACACAGAAGTCTAACACTGGCTGAATTGATACATAGGAAGATAGATGTATTCGGTGACTTCCATATGAGTTTCCTTGGATCAGAAAACAAAGACATATCAAGAAACATAGATAGAGAAACTTTGTTTAATACATATGCAATGAATGAAGACAGATATGACTATGAAACATTTGACCACATGTGGAATGTATTCTATGGTAAAAAATTACCTTATGCCGTATCAATGGATAGAGACGAATGGTTAGCAGGATCATACCTTGACAGAGTAACAGAAATGTTCCCATTCAGAAGAAAAAGTTATGTAGAAATAATAACTGAGTTTACATACAAAGATGATGGTTTAGTTTGTATAAGTGAAAAACTTTCACAAGCAATACTTTCTAAAAAACCATTTATAATCGTTGGAGATAAAGATTATCTAAAAGTATTAAAAGATTTAGGATTTAAAACATTTAGTAGTAGATGGTCAGAAAAATATGACGGACTAAAAGGAAGAGAAAGAATATCGTCTATAGTAGATACGATTGAACAAATACAAAAGAATACTCCTATAGACACAGATGAACTTAATAACATTGTGTATGATGACGAAATGCAGTCTATATTAGATTATAATTATATGCATTACAAAGTTCTAGCAGAAAAAACATATAAAAGAATCTTTTGTTCATTATCAAACACTGGTGAACATAAAAAGCCAATGGGATTATCAGTTCCAGAAGTAAAATGGATTCAAGAAGATGATCCAGATAATCAAATGAAGAAGTTATGGAACACTGGTTTTTGGTATAATGAAAATACTAATACAGGTTTAGTTCCTATATGGAAGAATGCAAGTACTTTTATGTTAAATGAAATAGCACCTAGATTAGGATATAGATTAGTTTCTCATAGAGAAGCCATTGATGCTGGTATACAAGTAGATAGTATAAAAATGATTGTGCTAATGAGAGATCCTGTAAAAAGATTATGGTCAGGATTAATAACTGTATCCGAACTTTTAAATGAAGAACCACAAACTCTTTTGAAAAAATTAATAGACGGAGATGAAGGATTATCTAAAGAAATACATGTTAGACCACAATCTTATTTTATTGATAATTACAATATTCAATATTGCATAGATTTAGATGAACCATTCAATGAAGGCAAATATAGAAAACATGAGTGGGGAGAAGTGTTTGGTGAAAGACAAATAGTAAAAGACATTGTAGAAATGTTGACACAAATTCAAGATGATACCTGGAAACATAGACGTACAGGTGTAGCAAAAGTACCTCAAGATTACACAAGACTATTTCACAAAGAGTCAACACAAGACTGGATACGAGAGTATTATAAATGGGATTTTAAATTTTGGTATGAAAATGCTTCATGGCGTTTCCGTAGACCTACAAACCGTACATCAATCGGTGATGAGTTTAGAAAATATTTAAAAACATTTACAACTACATATAAAAAAGAGATACAGTCTATTAGAGATTCTAGACAATCTGTATACTTTGAATCAAGTTTACGTTCAGATTATTGGAACAATCACATGAATGTTATGAATAATTTAGGCTTGACTTATGCACCAAAAAATATTACTATATTAGATATGGGTACACACTTTGGATTTGTCCCTCACTTTTTAAAGTCGCAGGGATTTACTGATGTAGATTCTACTAATTCTTTTAAAGAAGCAGGAGATAATCTAAAAGAACTAAAAAATATATGGAGCATGTTAGATATTAATCCAGTAGATTTGCACATAACTCCAAAAGAAAGATTTAAATTACCACAAAAGTATGATGTAATTTTTATGAGCATGTCAAATATATTTTGGAGACCGAGTAAAGTAATAAGACTACACGGAGGAACTGTGGATCAGAATTGGCAAATAGAAGATAAGAATAACGTAATGAATACTTTCTTTACTCCTTATGAATTAGAAGAAATAGATTTCTTCTGTGATAATATACAAGAATATCTTAAACCAGGTGGCATAGCAGTTATACAACCTTATCCGTTTGTATATGACAAATTTGATACTTATCATCAAGAGAACTTGCGAATGAAATATTTTCAAAACCCTGACTTGGGACATGAGACACCTATTTCGTCTGAACATAATCCAGACCCATCTATAACCAATTATTTTATAATACAAAAAGATGTTAACATAGATGCACAAGGACCAATCTAATGATGCACTATAATATGGATATACCTAAGTATTATATCGCAGGAGATAGAGGGCTTGTAGGTACTTGGTATAAGAAAAAGTATCCAGATGCATTAGGAGGTAATACTCAGAATGCAAACTACATGTCAAGGATATCTACAAAGACAGATTTACAATTACATAAACCTACACATGTTATTATCAATGCGGCTACTGTAGGTGGACTGCAAGAAGACTTAGATAAAAGTTTTGAATTGATGATTAAGAATTTAACAATACAAAACAATATATTTGAAGCATGTAGATTTAACAGAACAGACAGAGTGTTGTTGCAAGGTAGTACTTGTAGCTATCCAGCCGTAGGTGAACAACCGTATAAAGAAACACAACTTATGCAAGGTGAACCTTTCCCTACATATCTACCAACTGCATTACCTAAACTCATGGGTATGTATCAGTGTAGAGCAAGTAATGAAAAGTATGACACACATTGGCGTACTGCAATCAATACTAATATGTTTGGACCACATGATAGAACAGGCGAACACGCTCATGTTATAGGTGCATTGATGCAAAAGTTTGTTGATGCATGTAAAAATAATTCAGACAAAATTGAAATATGGGGTTCTGGAAATCAAAGTAGAGATATACTTTACATCGAAGATGCCATTGATGCAATGGACATAATTCTAAATAATGATAAATACGATTGTGTAAACGTTGCAAGTGGTTACGAGATTTCTATTAAAGAGATAGCAGAACTTCTAATTAAAGTCAGTGGATACAAAGGTAATCTTTGGTTCAACACTGACCGACCAGAAGGTATAAAGAACAGAGCAATCTCAAATGATAGATTAAAGGAACTAGGCTGGGTGCCTAGATTTACAGTCGAAGAAGCCTTTGCCAAAACATTTGAGTGGTATTATGATAACGCCTAACAGTCACATGAACCCGGTCTACGGGAAAGAAGAAGTCGATAGCGTAACAGACTATATAAATTCTGGCGGCTGGATTATGGAACATACAAAGACCAGAGAACTAGAATCAAAGATTTGTGAGTTTACTGGTGCCAAGTATGCACATATGGTAACAAGTGCTACTACGGGTCTCCTGTGTGCTTCTATGGTAGCTAAAATACAGCCAGGAGAGAAGTTTGCCGTTAGTGCATATACACAGGCCGCTACGTGCAATGGTGCAATACTTATGGGTGGTATCCCTGTTATTGTCGATGTAGATCCTGTATCTTACTGTATAAATTTTGATAAGATACCAAATGACTGTAGAGTTATATTTGTATCAGCAATCAATGGCAGATATCCCAAGTATGTCGAAGATAGAATTAAATCATTAAGAGAAGCAGGTAAAATTGTTATTGAAGATTCTGCACAAGCATTAGGTAGCAGAACAATAAATGATATTCACTGTGGTACTATGGGTGATATGGGTGTATTCAGTTTTGGAGCACCAAAGATTATCACGACAGGACAAGGTGGGTGTATCGTTACAAATAACAAAGAGTACAGTGACGAAATTGTAGCAATCAAAAACTTTGGCAGAACAGTAAAAGTAGGCGAAGTATATAATGTAATGGGACTAAACTTTAAGTTTACAGACTTACAAGCATCATTTGGAATCCCACAAATGAAAAAGTTACCGTTTATTATGTTACACAAGAAACAACTATTTCGTTGGTACAAGAAACATTTAAAGAACAAAGTTGATTTCATTGAAACAGACTTAGACCATGTAACACCTACATACCCAGAGATAATAGTAAACAAAAGAGATAACTTAGTTGAAGAACTACGTGCAGAAAAAATAGGATGCCGTGCAGTATACGATAGTCTTTGTAATCAACCTTTTCATAGTAAATGGAAAACATCTACACCAGTAACCAACGAGTTAGCAAAGAAAGGTTTACATCTCCCTGCTCAATTTGATTTACGTGAACAAGATATAAAAAAGATTTGTGACGTAATTAAAAATCACGCCGCGTGATAAAGTTTAACTAAACTATCAATACCATCTTCAAGAGTTTCGGTAGCAGTGAATCCGATGTTTCTAATTTTTGAATAGTCAACAAAATAGTCTCTGCCATCTTTATCGTGAGATAATTCATCGTTAATA
>Ga0181394_1000123_pt1 | contig 30704 bp, 41 predicted proteins | sample 17SPOviralmetaG_FD_130123 | JGI IMG/M metagenome (GOLD analysis project Ga0181394, IMG submission 130123) | Marine viral communities from the oligotrophic San Pedro Time Series (SPOT) site, San Pedro Channel, CA, USA - 17 SPOT_SRF_2010-11-23 | ecosystem: Environmental > Aquatic > Marine > Strait...
CAAGTCGTCGATGTCCCTATAGTACCTTTTGAGATCCTTCATAAACCTCTTGTTATTCTCGAGAACTTCACACTCAGGTTTATTGAGATAAATCCAAGCTAGGTTTGACTTTGAATATTTTGTTCTCTTTTGATTGTCATTGGGTTTGCGAGCCACTAATTTTGTAGACTTTTTGGTTTTCTTTGTAGTCTTGACTTCCACCCTATTCACAAAACTGAGAGCCTGCATGACAGTATCCGCGAGATCGTCTTTCTTTTTAGACTTGAGAAAGGTATCCAACCAATGGGCGTTTGTGGGTCCCGAGCGAATGAATTCTTCACATCTTTGAATCGCAACTTTCTTCCTCTTGAGATACTGCGACCTCCCCGGTCCCGCGACATCTGGGATCTTGTGGCGTGCATCATAGAGGATTGTTTCAGCTTGGGGACACTTGATTATAAAGTACGCGTGGAGGAAGTGCATGACAGATATCATCTTCTTATTTCGATCTGGCTGTTTTTCAATGAGAATAGTGTCAGCCGTGAGGACCCATGGTCTTTCATCTAAGTGTTTTCTCAATGAGACATAGATACCATCTTTGTGTTCAGGTGGGACACCGGAGACATCCCATTCCTCCACAAGGTTATTTGTTTCATTGAGTAAGCATATTGCTAAGTTCCGAATACCAACATCGATACTCAGGATCATATTAGGTTAAAGGATCTTTATATCTTTAAATTAGAATCGACGCGCGCTACCGAGTCGAGAAGCACCTGCTTTACCGAGGTTGGCAGTTGCGGACTGACCAGCTGGTGAGAGACCAATGACGACCAGCATAACAACAAGGAGACAGCAGCAAATAATACCGGCAATGATTGCATACTTCATTGGACCAGTGAGACCTTCAAAGAACGCGGTAACAAGACTGGCCAAACCCGTATTTTCAGATGTCTGGGAACCAGTTGCCGCGGCATCTAGTTGATTCATCAATGTACTTGACGCAATGGCGTTGGTGAGTGCGGTTGTTACGGCTTCAGCAATAACCTGTGCATGAATATCCTGTGAGAAGTCGATACCACCACCTTCCCTACAATCCATGTCACCGATGATCAGTTCACCACTTTGAACAACAACGCTTTCGGAAACAGACTCATTTTCATTCACAGTTGTAATTGTATTTTCAACAATGTTTTGTATTTCCATTGTTACCTCCTGATTGACATTTTGATCATCACCAAACTGCATATTACCCATCTCCGTAGCTTTTGAAATTTGAGCTTCCACTGCGGCCTGCATTTCGTTTGTGATTGCATTTTTAATTTCGGTTTCATTTTCGGCGAGTAATTCCGACGACGACTGCGTGGTAGACGATACCCTTTGTTCCACCTGTACCGGACATCCTCTTATATTTCTAATAGCAATTTTCAGGTTTTGAACAGCCGCACCAGACGCGACCGCGGACGCCTTGTTTTGGGTTATTTGGTTATAAACACTTTTATTTATGGCAGACATGTCGAATGACTGATTTATTGTCTGGGAGCCACCTCCACCCATGATTTTATTAATGTCTACTGAGAAAAAAAATATATGGGTAATTTAAATGAAACTCAACATCAGGAAGATGTCACTCAACCAGGTGATACTTACCCTCGCAATTCTTGTAGTTGTGATTTGGAACATTAAGCGTTCCAAGAGGGAAAAGTTGGAGAGTAAGAAGTCTGAAGCTATTCTCTACGTTGAGAACTCGGACGAACCCAACCCATTCATTGTATATGGAATGGTGAAGAAGCAAACCGATGACGAGGAGAAGCAGAAGAAGGCTCTCACCTTGGCGAACGAAAAGAAGAAGGCGGAACTCTTGGAATTCTTGAAGACTTTGTAAAAACTTAACTCTCCCTCAGGAACCTATATAATTTCGGACGTAAAGGTAAGAGCCAATATGACTTGTGCGATTTGGGTTAGAGATCACAACAGATGGGATAATGGCGGTGGTCAGATTTCTATCAAAAAAAATTTACCCGATATGCGTTGGGGCGGTCTTCCCAATGATGTAGTAAGTAGCTTTATAGTTAAGGGTCCAGAGGAAAAAAATTGTAAAAACAAAAAGGCTGTTGCATATGCAGGGCATGACTATCAGGGATTTACACATTACCTTACAAGTTATAAAATGGGTACCAAGCGACAAATACAGAACGGTGCACAGAATAATATGGAGAGTCTTAAATTTATTGATGTTCCATCAAGTAAAGACAACCATCTTGTATACGATTTGCCATTGGATATAGAAGAAGATAAGTTACCACTCATGTATGATTCGAGTAAATACTGTTACCATGCTCATTCGTCATCACCTACGATATATGGCGCAAAGTGTTTTTACAAAGACAATGATGACACAAGACTTCGTAAGTTATACAACCAAGTAAAGAATGAAAATTCTACAAATAAATACAAGAAAATGTCAGACACACTAAACGAAAAATTTTGTGAGCTTTCAAATAATATATTTAAAAACCCCGGTGGTGGCAGTTGCCTTGAACAGACTTCCGCAAGAGAATTGGCGAAACAATACTGTTCAGTTGGTGACCGTATAGCCAAAGATGGTAATTGTACGGTAGATAATTTAGGTAATACATTCTATAATCAAATCGCAGAAACCTATTGTAAAACGACTGTGGGTAAAGCAGACCCGTGGTGTTCTTGTTACAATGTTACGAATAATGTCTGTGACACAGATTCAGCTGCGGCCGGTTGTGATAAGAAGAGACAAACATATGACAAGTTGGTTGAAGCAACGCCAGAAGACTATAAAAATTCGTGGAATGGAATGGCTGCATGCTTTGGTGGTGTGTGTGCCGGTGACAAGTATTTACCTCAGGGGTACAATACCAATTGTAGTAGACCTGTTCAAGTGTGTGTTCAGGATTTTGACATTCAAGGTATAGCTGACTCAACCATTAACGCTACCTGTGACCAAACAGCCAATGTGGGAACTCCACCATCCGTGGGTGACGGGCCATCTGGAACTCCCCCGGGAACACGGTTGGCTATTGGTGGTGGTGCACTATTTATGATGTGTTGCTGCCTATTGATTATTATAATACTAATGTCCTCTGGCGGAGGTGGGTCATCCCGTTTCCGTAGATAAATTCAAAACTTACCTCTCCCCCAGGAACTTATATATTTTTCTCGGGTAAAGATAAGACTCATAATGGGCGAGTGTAAATATGAGCTATGTAAGGATTGGTCATGGGATGGTTGTCCCTGGGCCGGTGTACACGATTTCACCGGGAGCAATTCTAATATAGTATGGAGTTGTGGTGGAGGTTGTTGTAACGGTGTATCTTCATATAGTACACGTGGTAGCGGATGTACAGACACAGAGTTGATCGCGTACGAAAAACCTTATTATCGGGGACACTCCCAGGCAATGCGTGGTTACAACAAGCGAATTGACAGGGAAGGAAAGCCGGGTTGTGGCGATGATTGGTGGGCTTCTATACGAGAAAGGAAAATTCCAAGGTCAAGACAAGGAAAGTTGGCTCGCCTTGACACCGATAAGGACTGCTCGGGCGTCACAAGAAATAATTCTTACAAAAAGGTTGCGGGTAAAAAAAGCGCTTGTTTTTACAGTTCGAGTGACGAGAGGGAGGTGCGCGCTCTACTAAGCGCTGGTAATACAGCAGACCATGGAACTATGAAAGACAAATTCTGTCAAATATCTGAAAATGTATTCAAAAACCCGGGTGGTGGACAATGCCTTGAATATGATACATCTAAAACACTCGCCAAGGAGTTCTGTAGTGTCGGTAACCGCATAGCTACAGAAGCTAGCTGCACACGACTAAACCTTGGTAACTTCTACGACGGTGTTGCCGAAGCATATTGTAAAACTGCGAATGGCCAAGCGGATCCATGGTGTTCATGTTATAATGTGTCGAATAACGTGTGTGATTCTAATAGTGCCGCTGCCGGGTGTGCTGAAAAGAGACAGACATATGATAAATTGGTCTCGGCAACCCCTGACGAGTATAAAGATTCCTGGAGTGATATGGAACCATGCTTTGGTAAAGTCTGTCGAGGTGACAAGTATTTGCCCCAGGGATACGACAACAATTGTAGTAGATCCGTTCAGGTATGTGTTCAAGATTTTGACATTCAAAGTATAGCCGATTCACCCATTAACGCTACCTGTAATCTCAGTGCAAACGACGGGTCCTCGGCCGGTGGGGGCTCTTCAGATCAAAGTAACTTCATAAATAATTTAGGCGATATTAATAATACAACGACACAATTGGCTATTGGTGGTGGTGTGGGTACTCTATTCATGTCATGTTGTTGTTTACTTATTATAATATTACTAGCAACCTCGGGTGGTGGTGGTCCAACCCGTTTCCGTAGAAGATAAAAAACTTAACTTTCCCTCAGGACCTTTTTTCTGTGGTAAAGATAAGAAACTACTATGGGTGGTGGTGGGTCAATGTCAACCCTAGAAGTTGATCAATGTGAGGTCATGGAAGATACACTCAAAGAAGAGTATGGCGATGATTTTAGAACAAATCGCTCCACTCTTCCTCTCACATCACAAGTGCTTTCCATGCTCGCTTCAACTCCTTGTGAAGAATATTTTGATTATGAGGATTTGGTTCGGGAATATTGTAGAGATGTAGACAATTTTAACGAACAGATTGGCAATGGTAGGACATGTGGCGATACCCATGGAACCGGGCAACGTAAACAATGGTGTATCAGGGATAATGAAGGTGACCCCGCTGGTACACGTCTTAAAACTGACGGTAAATGTGTAAAGAATCTATTAAGAGATCAATACGACTCAGCTGGGGCATCTTTTTGTAGTCAGAACCCCGACGATGAATGGTGTAGATGTTATAATCTGAAAAATAAAGTATGTGATACGAACCCCGACGCTGCCGGGTGTGAATATTATGATGTATTGGAAGAAAATCGCGCGGTTTTTGGTGAACAACCAATACTCAATCAAGAGGAAGTTGACGCCGGGGAGAAAGCTGTATATGGATATTCTGACGGTTTCAATATCTTGAAAGATAACGCACACTGCACACTTAGGGAATGTAAAAAGGGGTTTATTCCAGATGGCGTAATGGGTGACTGTGAAAGATCATATCGGTTTTGTGAAAAGGATATTAACATTCAATCGCAATCAATTGCGAGTATAGCAATTGATTGTAATGGAGACATGAAAGAACTTGTACTCCCGGATTGGTGGGACGATCCCATAATTGAGCAGAGCATCCGAGAACCACCATTTGATAGATTTCCTCTCAACAAACAACCCATGACAGCATTCCCAAAGAAGTTCAATTGGAAAAATATGAATGTTAGGTATCTTACATACTACATAAGCTCATCATCTTCGTCATGTTGTTTATGCCTCCTACTCATAATGTCAAGCTTAAAGAGGAGATAATTCATTATAATATGTCTTGGTGTTGGTGGTGTTGTCACACTTTCGAAGGTACACCTTTAAGTATGCCCTATAGGCACGATGCTCTCAGAAGTAAGTTTTACACGGCGGGTAATTACTGTTCATGGAGCTGTATGAAGTCACACGCGATAGATAAGTACGGGGACTGTAAGGGTGGAATTGTATGTGGAAATATTATCCTCATGCGAAAAAGAATGTATGATCAGATAGGCCCCGTAAAATGTGCACCAAATAGATTTAAATTAAAAGAATTTGGTGGTGAAATGACGATTGAAGATTTCAGAGAAAATCAAACTGTAGATGTCGAAAAACCAAAAGAGATTGAAACGACGCCAGTAATAAATAATTTGATACCCATTATTTCAAACACAAAAAAGATGGATGAAATAAAGAATGCTACATCGTCTAACAACGCACTAAAACTAAAGAGGAATAAACCTCTAAAAAGAAATCACAACAGTTTAGAATCAGCTCTGGGCCTAATTATTACGCCTAAAACCTAACTGTCTGTGCTGTTTATTAGTCGCTATAGACGATGGTAAAGAATCCGTTTTTTTACTATGTACCCATTTGGTTCCATCATACGCGGCCCAATTTATTCCATTCTTTTCAATGGCCTTTCTACATAGGACACATGGAAGTGAATTGCCGTGACCATAACAGGTCTTTCGTTCAACTACAAGTTCTCCATATTTCCTATTTAGCCAACTTGAGAACTGATGGGGTTTATTTCCACTCTTCAAACACTCCCTCCGAAGCTGTTTGATGAGACGCCTTTCCGAACATACGCTAGAATCACTCGTCGCCTCTACATTTTTCTTCGACATACGGCTTTCAACAACGTAATATCCCATGTTAGCAACAGTTATTACAGGTCGGACCCGCGTAGACGAATGCACACTTATCGCACTCGTTAAGAATGATGACGTTCTTTTTCTTTGGAACAAGACCCCTTGTAAACCTTTCCAGTTCTTTTACAGTATATAGTCCGTATTGAATAATAACCTCCAATGGAGGAAATTTCATTCTACAATATAAATGCTGTAAATCCTTATCTTACTTATCCAGTAATATTTGTAAACTTAAAGTTGAAGTTATCATATATCTTAATGAGAACTTACGACATTTTCCCGACGTATGTTAGCGCATTTGACTTCCCATCCACGCATCATGAAAAACTGAAAGATAGGTGTATGTCTATCATAACACAAGCCGAAAATTCTAAAACAAACGAAAAGAATGGAATTTCTAATCCCCTGTTGATGCATTATTACGATCCAAGGGATGGACTAAATCTCCTGGATTGTGAAGGATTCGATGTATTTCATAACTGGATCAAGGCGTGTTCTAAGGAATATATTAACAAGACTCTTCGCTGTAAGTGTGACGATGTTATTATCAGCGAATGTTGGTTGAATGTGTGTGATAGTGGTGGTTCGCAATCATCACACAATCATTGTAATTCTATTGTTTCCGGTACATACTTTGTTAATTTTGTACCTGGAAAGCATGCACCACTCTCATTTAAAAACAAACGAGTGGCCAACAAACCGTTTTTACAACTCAATTGTCCTGATGAACAAACTGAGGGGTGGTTCAATGATGTCAAAACCTCAACACTTTTGTTATGGGAATCTCATATTAAGCATGGGTATAAACATAATAAGGAGAATAATCGTATCACTATTTCATTCAACGTTATTCCCAGTACTATAACTAATGGTACTTATGGCTTCAAGCTTTCCCGCCTAGGCAACAGCTAAAGAGTTTTCCAACAGCTTGCTTAGCCTTAAGCATACCGGCAAAACCATCAACCATGGCTGGAACCATCCCCTTAAGGACGAGTTCAAATTCACTGTCTTGAGTCTGGTCACCGTCAATTTCCCCGATGAGATGATTGAGGATCGCGATGACCAATTTTTTCTTTTGTGGGCCCTCAAGCTTATTAAACTTCGAGGCATTAACCATCAACTTCGCAACGATTGGTGGAATATCTTCCTTCTGGAGTCCATCACCTAGGTACTCTCGCTTGATGTCTTCAACCATCACAATAACACTCTTGCCGTCGATCTTACCACCAAACTTTTCTAAGATCGCTTCCATTTTTATATTCTTAGTATACAATAAAAATGGACGGAAATAACACAGTCGCAGCACTTGCCTTTGGTATAGGTTTCATTCAGATGTATCAAGATTACATTCGCTCTGATGAAATGGATGCGAAGTCCAAGAATGCCGTTCTACTGGGTCTCGTCGCGAGTTCACTTTGGCTTATCTACCAGTCCAGGAAATATGGCATGAATTTCACAGTAGCATATACAACAGTTGGTTTAATTCTTCAGTTATATATTCTAAACAAAATCCTGGTTAAAGAAGACGAGAAAAACCAAGGTAATACACAATGATATCGACTTTAAAACAACCAACACGAGTAAGCGTGGGGTTTCGAACATCTAGACCATCACGAAAACTTGTGACTTATGCAAAAGAAAGGAGTGCTCTTGATTTTGCAGAAGCTGTAAATGGTCGCGCCTCTATGTACGGTGTTATACTCGGGGGCTCGAATGCCTTTTTGACTGGACTCAGTATTCCACAACAGATCGCATCTGTGCCAACTGCCGCACTTGGCGTCATGTCGTGCGCATTTGTACTGGTGAGTATGAAAAACGCCGACGAAAAACTCAACGATGAGCAATTTGAAAGGTACGCGACTCGTGATACTGGTCGCACCTTTATGATACTCTTTGCGTTAATGACACTTTATGGTCTGGGTTCTGCGCCATCTTACTTATAAATTCCAACATCCGTACCTTTTCCTCCATCGTAAATGTTCCTGTCCTACGCAACACGTAGGAGAAGAGCATCATGAGTACATAGATGTTATACACTATGGGCTTCATATACCTACTATTATTTAGGCAATTTTAAAAGCATTTTGACGAGTGAGTTTTAGACCCCCTTTTGGTTTCAATAGAAAGAAAGAATATATGAGAGTCATCGAAAACAATGCCGTAGTTACACCAGCGAAATTCTTTTCACTGTTTTTAGCATTTTCACACTTGACGGCCCAATTGAGAGCAGCCACGCTACCAACAAGACCCATCACAGAGTATATGAGTGTAAACACAGCACCTTCATTCTTCACAAACTTGGTGACCAAGAGGGTGAATGGAATGGTGAGCCCGATGGTGAGAGTTGCGGCGAGATATTTGTTGAGATTTTCTTGTACTGGCTTTCCCTGCATAGCCTCACACTTAGAATAGATGCCCATCCCGATCGATGAGATAATCAAGTAGATGAATCCGAGTGCGATGATACCCATCACTGTCGCACCTGATACTTCAAGGTCAATCTTACCACTAGCGATATTCTTGGCCTTGTTGTACATGGCACTTGCCGCCTGTGTTGCGGTAATGTCTGACATTTATTATACTTATAGAAATTATTCTATATATACATAATGAAATTACCCGAAGTTATATTTGTCAAGCATTGTCCGAATCTGTCTCCTGAGCGTAAGGTGTTCCTTGAAGAACATCTAAAGGATAGGGTTCCAATCAAGGACGTGAGATGGGTCGAAGACTATAATCACGACCACCCATTCGTGGAGTGGCTCAACGCAAAGTACAACCTTCCATACGGACCAAAACTTACGAGTAATTTTGTAAAGTCCCTTGTGATTATGAAACAAATGGTGGATGAAAATATTGAATCTGCTTTACACATGGATGATGATGTTACATTTCGTGGTGATTGGGTGAAATATTTTGAAAGTATCGACGATGAAATACAGAAAATTGGATTTCTTAATCTGGGTACATCCCCATTTTTCAATCTGGCTCCAAAATTGAAAGAAGTTTATAAACTTCCTAATAACGGTGGTTGTGAATGTACCTGGTGGACTTTGGATATGGCAAAAAGTTTCCTGGAACAATTGAATCTAAACGAAGCAATTGATATAGTGTGGCATGGATTTTTGACCTCAAATGGAAAGCCAATTTTAAATATGCCCCTGTGTCATCAGACATCAGATCTTGTCAGAATAACTACACTTGACCACGAAACGAGGAAATCATCAAATTGGATCGCATATGTTCAAAACTATAAAAACCTACCAAAAATGAAATTCAATAAACTCCTCGAGGATTTCAAAGAGTTTGAAGAAAAGAGGAAACGGGTTGAAGATAAGTTTGAGGAGATTTATGGGAAGCGGGTAGAAATTAAGAATGTCAAGTATATCCTTAATGATGACCCTGATCACCGTTTAAATATTCTTGAATACAATTTAATTGAAGACAAAGTGAATGTTTGATCTTCCGTAAGCGCCCGCACTGTATCCAAATGTTGATAGATCGGTGAGATCCTGGTTACCCGCGGTTATGTAGAGGTCTTTACATTTTGACAACAGAAACCAGTCCAAGTAACATGCGTATCGTTGCTCTTTTGTAACATCGTAGTTCTTGAGTGTGTCACACTTGTATGTGAGAACAATGTCATGCTCAAGAGTTACAATTTTATCCGGAAACTTTTTCTTAAATAGATCCTTGATCTCTTTACTATCGCTCGCCAGGAAGAATTTAGCATCCTTTTTTTCAACAACCTCTATGAACTTTTCAAGGGCGCCGTCTTTTGCGAAAAAGGCCTTTTTTATCTTACCTGTATCATCCGTGCCGTGACATCCCACATTTTCAGAATCTGACGAGCACGCGCCGCGTCGAATATGTATACCATATTTAAGACCGTGGTCGTACTTTTTAATGAGTTCTTCGAGTTCTTCATTGGGTTTTATAATTTGCGATAGATTTGAATGAATATGATGAAAATATGTCGGATTTATGATGATTCTATGTTCAAATTTTTCCTCATGAAGGTCATCTGTAATTTCAAAACCACTAAAATCTACACCCCGATCGTCGTCAAGAAGACTTTTATGGGCACGGGGCTTTGGAGATCTAAACACGAGGTCAGATAAACATAGAGCAACATTACCCCACCCCATTGACTTTGGGAGGTAGAAGGTTGTCATTATATGTTTAGGGCTGTTTTATTCTTTAATCCTGTATGTATTTTATGAGGTCTTCTCTCGTTCTCTTTTGAGACCAACCCAACTCCTTGATTTTTTTAGCACATATGTGATATCTATTATCATTGAATGGTCTATCTTCAACATATGTAATCCAACTGTCATAATCTTCGGTATTTTTTATAGTTTTAATAATGAGTTTTGTAACATCCATTACACTTAATTCATCATCCGACGCAATATTGTAGATTTCACCGATTTTTCCATTTTTCCAAACAATCTCAACCGCATCCACTACATCATGTACATGTATAAACGCTCTACGAATATTTGCGCTATCAGTTCCATGAATTGTACACTTTTCATCGTTTTTCAATAAGCGTATGAACTTTGGAATGAGTTTTTCTGGGTATTGATTGGGTCCATAAACATTATTACATCTAATTATTTTTACATTCATGTCAAATGATTCTTTATACGAACAGACGATCATTTCCGCTGCCGCCTTTGACGCTGAATATGGATTTGTTGGTTTAAGTACAGCATTTTCTTCGGTGAATGGTTCGTCCGTTTTTGATTCACCATATACCTCATCCGTACTGAAATGTAAAAATTGAACATTTGGTATATGCTTTCTACATACCTCAATGAGTACATGTGTGCCATATGTATTATCTAAAGTAAAAGCCAATGGACTTGTGAATGAATTGTCTACATGACTCTGTGCGGCAAAGTGAAAAACATAGTCAAATCTATACTTCTTTACAATACTTTCAAGAATTCCAACATTACATAGGTTATGTTGAATAAATGTAGCCACATTCGAATTGACATTATGTACATTTGAACAATAATCTAGTTTGTCAATATTTACAAAATTGATTTCGGGATGTTTTTCCTTCATTATATTCAAAAAATTAGATCCTATAAATCCGCATCCCCCCGTAACTAAAGCACATGGCATTTATAATAAAGTTTATGATAGCTTTAAGCTAGTGAAAGTATTTACCTCTCTTCTTACCGGCGAATTTCTTAAGTAGATCACATACACGATCTACATCTTCTAGAGTGAGACCGTGATGAGAACCCAAAAGGAATCCATCTCTCATTATACAATCTGCATTTTCAAAGTCTTTCAGGTATTCTCTGAAAGCTGGGTGTCTTGTAATATTACCCGCAAATGTGACTCTAGTTTGGACATCATTTTCTTCAAGGAACTTTATAAGTTCGAGGCGATGCTGACATTGAAGGGGGATAGCAAGCCAATTTGGTTTAACTGAGTCATCTGGGAGTGTGTAATAGGGACAATCCTTGAGGTTTTCCAGATATCTCTCCACCATTTGACGCCGGGTAGTGAGGAATCCATCCAGTTTGTCCATTTGAACGAGTCCAAATGCGGCATTCATCTCACAAGCCTTGAGGTGATATCCGGCAACGCCATATAGAAACTTCCAGTCATATGGAATATTGTCCACTGAATGGTTGAAGCGTTCACTTGGTTCTTCGATATTGTCACCGATGCGACCCCAATCCCTAAACATGATGGCCCTTTTGAGATGTTTTTCGTCATTGAACATTACCATGCCGCCGATGCCACCCGCTGTGATGACATGACTCGCATAAAAACTCGTGGTTGAGATATCTGTACATTCCGTCTTTGTAATTGTGTCGGCAGAATCTTCAAAAAGGGTTACACTCGGGAAAGCTTCTCGAATGGACTTCCAATCGGGGACATTTCCAATAAGATTGGGGAGAAGGATACACTTTGTCTCCGGAGTCACGACTTCTTTCAACTGTTCAACAGTTGGGACATAGGAGTTAAGACCCACGTCACAGAAAACCGGTTTGAGACCAAGTTGAATCAATGGCGCCACAGTTGTGGAGAAACCACACGCAGGTGTTACAACTTCAGACCCACTTGGAAGATCAAGTGCGCATAAACCCACAAGGATAGCGCTACTCCCCGAGTTTACAAATAGTCCATGTCTCTTTCCGAATGTTTCACTAACTCTCTTCTCAAACTCCACAGTGCGATCACCAAAACCAGCGAGCCAACCATCGCGAAGGCAAGCCTCAACGGCTTTAATTTCTTCTTCCCCGTACGATTCAAACTTATTGGGCGCATACCAGACCTTTTTTGGCATTTGGTTAAAGAGTACGCTAATCTTTAAATCAAATGAAGACGGTACTGATAACAGGTGCGAGGGGGTTTGTTGGTTCCGCACTCGTTCAATATTTTATAGAATATACCGACTATACAATATATTATACGAAAAGACCCCCGAAGGATGACGATAGATTAAATAAAATCGATTTAAAAGACCGTGTCCATGTGTGGGAGCAACAAGGGATAGATATAATTTTACATGCGGCTGGTAATGCGAGTTCTTTAAAATGTATAGAAGACCCAGAGAGTGCTATACGCGATAATATATTAGAAACATTCAAAGTATTGGAAATAGCGCGAAAACATGATATAGAGCATCTCATATATTTTAGTTCTGTCGAGGTGTATGGTAAAAATGGTACATGTTTGGAAGAGAGTTCTCGAGAAAGTAAAAATATGTACGCGGCTACAAAATGTGCGGGTGAAGAGATGTGTAGAGCATATCATTCTAGCTACGGAGTCCCATGCTCCATTGTGAGAGTGAATAATACATTTGGTAAGATGTGCCAAGAAGAACGTTTTCCGGTATTGGTTATTAAAAAACTACTAAATAAGGAACCTATATTTTTACATAGCATTAATGGAGAAATCGTGGGTAGACGGTGGTTATCAATTCATGACGTTGCGGATATGGTTTATTTTATATTAAATCAACCACCCGGGTGTGTATATAATACAACCGGTGACTACATAACGAATCTGAACCTTGTTAATTACATATCTAAAGCCATGAATATTCAAAACGTTTCTTACCGGGTAATCGAAGAGAATATACCCGGGAGAATGGGAAATCAAGATGCACCCCCGGACTTCATTAGATCACTTGGGTGGGTTCCCAAATATACGTTTGAAGAGAGGATACAAGAATTTGTAGATTATTTCCAACCAAGCTTCTTTTTAGGTGGAACGGGGACAAACATATCCTCTTCAAAATAGATGTATGGCGTCATATTTTCCAATGAATTACCAAACTCCAGCTTAGGATAAATCTTTTGCGTCTCTGGTATGGGAATATCTCTAAGATTTTTCACACCATAGGCTTCTGCGATCTTTACAAAGTCAACTTTATCTCCAAATACATCATCTTTGGATGTCGCAATATATTTAGAATCAAAATAACTATCCTGGAATTGCTTTATGATTCCATAGCCACTATTATTTAAAATTACGACTCCAACTGGTAGGTCATATTTTTTTACTGTTAGGAGTTCTTGAATATTCATTTGAAATCCCCCATCACCATCAATACAATAAATTATTTTACCGGAACCAATGGCCGCACCTATTGCGGCTGGTAGAGCAAATCCCATCGATGAGTTTCCAAAGTTTGTAAATAGTTTTTGACCCTTCTTCAACTTTGCCGACTGCATTGTCCAAACAAGATTTCCACCTTGATCTGGTATGACTATACATTCATCTGGTAGAGAATCAAAGAGAGAAGTTAAATAATCATAAACTACTGAATCCCCTTCGCGTGATTTTTCTACACCGTACTTTTGTTTCCACTGCTTTAATCTTACCAACCACTCGGTTTTATCTGTAACTTCCCCGGTGATGACATTCTGAAGAAAATCCTTCGCGTTCTCATTGATTCTGAAATCAATTTTAATATTCTTTTCGCCCATTTTTGTAATTTCGTGATCATCTATATCGACCATAATTTTTTTTGAGTGTTTTGAAAACAAAGACGCATTTCCACCAATCTGTCTACTATCGAGACGACTTCCAACTGATATGAGAAGGTCTGTATTTTGAATCGCATAGTTTGCGCATCTATCTCCATAAACACCTGGTGAACCTATACGCAATGGGTGATTCGTTTCACATATATCAAATGCTCCCCATGATACGAGGAATGGAATGTTATTCTCTTCTACAAATTTTAAAGCCTCTTCGACTGCCCCGGCCAGTTTTACACCATGTCCAAATATTACAAGAGGTCTTTTAGATTTTTGAACATATTCTGATATATCATAGATGTGTTTTTGACCCACTTTTGTTGATAAGATCGTCGAAGGATGAAGACCCTCTAACGAAGACATTTGTATATTTACCGGTAAATCCATAAGAACAGGTCCGTAGCGAGGTGTCTTCATGATTTGAATAAGTCTTGTGAGAGTATCCTCCACTTTTAAAACATGTGGAATATGAATGGATGCTTTTGTTACATCTTTAAACATATCAGCCACTGGCATTTCCTGAAATCCTGTCTGTCTCGGTTTGGACCTAAAATTTGAAAGGTCTTCGGCGGTGTTTACCTGACCACTAATGAAAAAAGCGGGTACAGAATCATACCAACACCCAGAAACGCCATTGAGGATATTTTGTACACCCGGACCACTCGTCACGCAAACTCCAGCAACTTTTCCACAACTTCTGTAATAACCCTCGGCCGCCATAGCCGCAGATTGTTCATGTTGAAAACAGTAGTATTTGACCTTGGGGTTTTTGGCTAAACTATTAATGAAAGGTACAATCGCTCCACCAGTGATTACAAAATATGTATCAATGCCATTGAGGTACAGTGTTTTTATTATGTAATCACAGATATTCATCTATTAATGTAGGGGTTTAAAACTTTAATCATATTTCCACGAGCTTCCTGTCATACCTAACAACTTTTCCAATTCTTCCTCTTTCATTTTATAGCTGTGCTGATCATCTGGGAACTTTTCTGTGTGAACTTCGTTAGCATATTCATTGATTGCGTTATGAAACATCTGTTCACCGTTGATATATTGCTTTATGAATTTGGGTTTAAAATCCCAAAAGAGACCCAAAATGTCGTGTGAAATAACTAACTGCCCATCCACATCGGGTCCGGCGCCAATTCCATATACGGGTATCTTGAGCTCATCTCTAACTATTTTTGACACTTCTTTGGGTACAGCTTCTAGGAGCAGCAGCGAAGCGCCACTTCCCTCGACACCCTTTGCCTGACTTACAAGCCTATCAACTTCATCCCGAGTTTTTGCCTGAATTCTATATCCACCCAATCTAGATCTGGTCTGTGGGGTAAGGCCTAGATGCCCCATCACAACCGTACCAGAATCCGCAATTGATTTGATTCTATCCGGAAAGTTTCCCTCAACTTTAACGGCGTCCATTCCAATCTTCACAAAATCACCTGCGTTTTTGATGGCGACTTCATTAGATGGTTGATAAGACATGTGTGGCATATCACCAATTAAAAACTGATTTTGAGAGCCCCTTTTTACTGATTCACAATGCATCAACATCATGTCCATCGTAACCGCGTTAAGATTTTGAATTCCATGAACAGTTGATCCAGCCGTGTCTCCAACTACGATAAAGTCAACATTACAGTTGTTGATAATTCTCGAAGTTGGGTAATCGTAAGATGTTATCCCAATGCTAGGGACTTTATTTAGTTTATTTTTAAACAGGTTCAAAATAGTCCTTTTCATGTTATTTTAATATTCGGTGTAATCTTTATACTACAATGAATCATAGTATTCCCCTTGTTTATCCTGCCTCTCTACAGTTTTAATGTGGAGAAGAGAGACGAGGGGCTTCGCGTCAACGCGGGCAATCTTTTCGCCACCCACAAGCTTCTCGTGGAGGTCACTCTCCCATTTGATTGTTCCGTTATTCCTGTAGTAGCGGCCTTGGTAGTCTGGATAATTAATCCAGCCCATTTCATTTAGCTGAAATTTATGTTGGTCCAACCATTCCGCGGTGTATCCCGGACACATATTGATCCGTGGAACATACATAATGTCACCATCAAACGACTTAATATTCATAATGAGCGCCTCTTGTGGCATTTCGTCCGCGTCAATGGCAAAGATGTATTCACCGGAGCACTTTGTAGCATGGTAGTTTCGGTGATCCGAGAATTTGCCATCAAATTCCCGTTCGTTCACGACCACTTTGTCGCCATAAGAATCCAAAACCGCGCGCACTTCCGGCGTCGCTTTACCACTATCAAGTAGAATATTTACTTCATCTTCCTCATCCTTAGTCTTGAGTAGAAAGTTCACAAGAGATTCAATTTCACGATGTTCGTTGCAGACACAGATGGCATATGAGATTTTAACCATTTACAATTTAAAGCAATCACACCTTTAAATATAATAATGAAATACATTTCGTATTCTGTGTGGGGGGATAATAGGGTATATACATATGGAATCATTGAGAATGTCTTGGATGCTAAAAAGTATTATGAGGGGTGGGTGGTGAGAGTTCATTATAATGATACAGTCCCCGCGAATGTCATAGATTGGTTGAAGAAACAGGACAATGTGGAGGTCATACATCATCCAGGTACAAAAACAAAGGCGTCAAACACCCTTTGGCGGTTTGATGACTTATTCATTGAAGATGCCACAGTCATATCACGTGACGCAGATTCAAGATTTACAGACAGGGAAGTTGAGTTGGTAAATGAATGGTTACAATCAACAAAAGATTTCCATATCATTAGAGACCACAAACATCACATGGTTCCCATTTTGGCGGGAACTTTCGGGTGTCGAAATAACTGTCTGAAATATATTGGGTTGGGGGGCGAACTGACAAATATAAACTCTATACCAATGCGTTATATAAATGGTTTGGAACTCCTTAATCATTTTAAAAATGGTATACCCATTTCAAGGGATAAATATTTAGTGGATCAGATGTTTCTTGCACAATACGTCTATAATTATATAATTAGTAATACAATGATTCACTGTAGTCATAATGCGTACGAACCCACCGCAAAACGAATTGATCCAGTAGACGTTGGGTTTGTTGGCGAAGTGATCACCGAGTGTCCCAGGGCTGCCGAAATTCTGGGTGATTCTGTAATAAAGTATGATCGTGTCGGAGCCTATTAAAAATAAAATAATATGTATGATTATGGATAGCTACGCTGAAATTAAAGATGAGTGCGATGGACTTGAAAACCGGTTGGACGATATTGCGACCGATATTCGAGACCTTCCATTTCATTATAGATTAGTGGACAAATACACGATTATAGATGAAAAATTACAGGAAATATATGAATGGTACAATTCAATTAAAGGTGTCATTCGTCGATACGAGGCCGAAAAAGAAGTTATTACAAACAAAATCGACGAATTAAGTGTGGCAACCAGATTACTCAATAACGAAGTACAGAACCTCAAATTACAAGGATTTTCTCATGGCCGACACGGAGGGTCGTATTCACAACTACCGGATACCCAGCGTCCTTGAGATTTTTACAAAAAGAAACGTCCTCTGAACACATATCTCTCAAAACCCTCCCATCTTCAGTTTCTATCTCAATGAGTGGATAACTAAAATATGGATATTTTAAGTTTTCTATAACTCCCCGACGACAGGCAAAAAACCCCATGCCATTATACGCAACTTTCATATACTTTTCGGATTCATCCAGGTCTTTTAATGTGAGAAACTCGAATGTCCCGTGTTCCTTGTAGTATTCTCTGTCCCATTCCTTCACCATCGCAAAATGTTCAAGATCAGTCATACGATACGCACCTGAAACCACGGGATGTTTATCGACATCCTCAATGAGCTCTATAACCTGTTCCGGGAGAAAGAATATATCTGAATCAATGGTGAGCCACACGTCATAATCCAGTTTCCCATCGAATGGAACTTGTGTAGCTCCTCTTAAAACGTCAAGACCGAGGGTCTTCATTCGAGTAAATGGAACAAAACTCGAATATTCGCAGAGCATGATAACCTTATAACCCTTTTGTGTTAATGTCATAAGAGTTTGAGACCAGTTTTTAAGAAAAGAGGCCGAGAATTCCCGCCCGGGTAGTGCAACGGCAATCGTTTTCATATATGATAACTAAACATTTAATACTTTAAGTACTTCATTTACTACTGGGTGTCTCGCAATATCACGTTCGTCCATTTCAACGTGTGTAATATACCTGAGATCTAATCCCCGAATCCTTCGTGTGAGTAATGTGAGTCCATTTTCTTCATTTAAATCCGATTGTTCCAAATCACCAGTCACAATTAGTTTTGTATTTTCCCCGATGCGAGTGAGAAGCATCTTCATTTGATTTTGAGTGCTATTCTGCATTTCATCGGCGATAATCACAGTATTTTCAAATGTCCTTCCTCGCATGTACCCAAGGGGTTCAATTATGATACAACGATCCATCTGGTTATGAGAGAGGTATTTCTCAAAAATGTCAAACATTGGTTTTGTCCAGGGTTCCATTTTTTTATCCATATCACCCGGAAGATATCCCATATCTTCATCGGCTGATATTATTGGGCGGGTTAGGATTACTTTATTCCTACGCCCAACCCCCTCATTTATATGATCAATCCCAATTTGACAGGCTAACATTGTTTTACCTGTCCCAGCTGGACCCGTACCTATGATTATAGGTTTTTTAGACCTAAGTGCTAACAGGTATTGACATTGTCCAGTTGTTTTTGGAAAGTTCATAATTTATATTAGCTAAGGATTTTTTTCACAAATTATTTAAGATGAGTGTATATCACTTTATTCAAATGAAACCAACTAAAACTTATTTAAGTCTTGTCGATCCCCAAAAGAAGTCTCGGTTTGTTTGTTTTCAGAATGAGAAGACTGCCAATGTATTTGTCGATTATATCACACAGTTCAGGTCAATTCATGGTTTCTGGCCTAACATGGACATGTCCAATAGATATGTTCGCCTCGTTAGTAAAGTGGGTGTCAAAAAGCGAACACCGAGCGAATTGAAAAAATACTTGTCACTTGAACCATTTGACTACCAAAATGTTGAAGATATGGCTATGAGAGCGAATGTATCTTTTATTTGTGTAACCAATTTTTCTTATATACCAGATACCACCGAACAAATAATTGTCACTTTCTCTGGTCAGGAATGGGATGGTGAAGCGGATGAGAGTGCGTACAGAGATCTTTTGGATTTTAGCTTAAAAATTAAATAGGTTATAAATAAAATAGGATGTGTGGTATTGTCGCACTTTATGGTGAGAAACGAGATGTACCCACCAATCTCCTTACTCACCGTGGTCCCGATGATTACCGCAGGGAGATAATGGGTAAGTGTCAGATGGATTACTATCGTCTCGCAATCAATGATCTAACTGATGCGGGCATGCAGCCATTTGTGAGACCCCATCGCATGTTTGCTTGTAATGGTGAAATATACAACCATCGCTCTTTTCGCAGTGGCCAGGAGAGAAGTCGAAGCGATTGTGAAGTTGTAATGAACCTTATTCATACCCTTGGAATTGAGAACACTGTTAAGTCTATAAATGGTGATTTCGCAATGGTCTATACAGATGGTAAACGCATCCTTGCTGCGAGAGATCCTGTTGGGGTAAGACCGATGTTCTATACTCGCTATACCAAAGGTTCAATTGCCTTTGCGAGTGAAGCCAAGGCGCTCATGTTTTTGGAAACTCCCATCCATATCTTCCCACCCGGTCATTTCTATGATTCGTTTGTAGACAGGTTTATTTGTTATCATACAGGGTACTGGAATATTCATAAGTTTTCTACAACAAAGAATCTGGAGAGGATCCGACACGCCCTTGAAGATTCTGTACATATGCGTTTGGATAATACAGATCGTGAAATAGGGTTTCTTCTCTCAGGTGGTTTAGACAGTAGCCTCATTGCGGCTATTGCGGCTCGTAAACTTGGTAGGATCAGGACATTTTCTATTGGTCTCAAGGGGAGTCCGGATTTGGAAGCCGCTCGTAAAGTGTCAGATTTCCTCGTTACTGATCATACCGAAGTGACCTTTACAGTTGAACAGGGACTTCAAAGTATTCGCAGTGTCATTGAATCTCTTGAATCATATGATACCACAACCGTCAGGGCTTCTACACCTATGTGGCTTCTTTGTAAATACATCAAAGAAAAAACAGATTGTCGGTATATTTTCTCCGGTGAGGGGAGTGATGAACTCTTGGGTGGATATCTCTACTTCCATAACGCACCAGGTGTTGATGAGTTTGCTTGTGAAAATATGAGACGACTTCACCTTATTCACCAATTTGACGGGTTGAGAGCAGACAGATGCGCGGGTGCGCATGGACTTGATCTCATTGTTCCATTCCTCGATAAGAATTTTATTCAGTGTTGTATGGAAATGAATCAAACATTGAAAGTCACAAAACTCGAGAAGGAGATTCTCCGAGAAGCGTTCAAAGGATATCTCCCTGATGAAGTTCTATGGCGACAAAAGGATGGGATGAGTGATGCGGTTGGCACGGGGTGGGTCGGGGCTATCAAAGAATTTATGGGAACTATGAGTGACAAGATGTTTGAAATTACACAAGGTATGTGCAAACACAATACCCCACTCACAAAAGAGGAAGCTTTTTACCGTGAAATTTTTTGGATGTATTATGGATCCCGAAACGACCATCTCATATCAGAGATCTGGAGACCAAAATGGACGACAGTCACTGATCCAAGTGCGCGTTTACTTATAGAAAAGAATCCAAATTAATATAAAATGGCCGAGTTTGTTAAAAACTTCGACTGCAAAAACGAAAAGCATGTGATGTGGCTCAAGGAGATTGGAAAGGGTATGGCTAAGATATCAACCGGTGAAAAGTTTGACATTGCGAATGTCGCAAATAATAATCCACTTCCAGGTAAGCCTAAAATGAAAAATCCCGTGGATATCGCAGAAATTCATTTCATGTTGTCCATGAAATATTCAACCTCTGTATTAGACTGCGAGGCTTTCGTACCCTCTAACAAAACTGAGGTACTCTTCGAGGGTGAAGTCTCTCGGGTCTGAGTTTTCATCCATCCGAACGAGAAGAATTGATCCATTCACTTCTTCTTCATTGAATGGGGGTGGAAGCCTGTTATTATTCGGTATGTTGTTGTATTCTGGCTTCATAATGACTACATCGAGATCTGGCCACTGCCCAATAAAAGTTGGTCTTCCTGAAAGTAGAATGAATATTTCATTTTTTCTTGGATCAATGTCCAACTCTATTTCTCTTATGTCACCGTATTGCTCTCTTATCAGCACAGCCAGTGTCATTCCTGAAATCGAGCGACAAAAAAATATTAGCAGAATATAAATGAACGACAGTGTAAAAGGTTCTTACATGGCTGCTGGGATAGTAATCGCTATTGTATTGGTTATTGTTAGTGTTCAACTAACTGAAAAATATCGTTCGCCACAGTCAGATTACCGGTATGGATTTGTAGACACCAACTCAGTGCGTCGTACTGGTCAATTTTTTGATACCTGTTCCCCAGAAAATATGGAGGATTGTTCGCGTAATAATACACACGAAGGTCTTCCATTGCCCTAAGTCGGTTAAAAACATGTAATTATTATAGATTAAGAATGGAGAACCCCACGAGACAGTTTGTTGTCACCCGCCTCTCTACCCTTCTCGAGATTCCTGAAACAGATACCATATGTGTTAATCTCGAGAGGAGCATTTTAAATTATTCGCGTGACCGAGCTATTAGTCTTCGTGAAGAACCTGCTTGGGACAATCATAAGTATACAGATATTTACAAACACAAGTTTCTTCAGATTCAACATAACATCAGGAAGTCGACAGTTTTAAAGGATTGGATCTTAAACAAAAAGGTTAAATCGGTGGAAGTCATTAACATGCGACCGGAACACCTCTGGCCAGATGGACCGTATGCTACGAAGATGGAAGAAAAAATCCATAAAGAGCTTCGAAAGGAATATCTAGCAAAGGAAGTGAAAAATACGGAGGGTTTCTTCACCTGTGCGCGCTGTAAATCAAAAAAGACCACTTACTACCAACTTCAAACGAGATCCGCTGATGAACCAATGACAACATTTGTTACTTGCCACCAGTGTGATCGTAACTGGAAGTGTTAATATAGTATGTAGAATCTGTCCAGTCCGTTGGCATATCACCAACGGATAGAACGAAGTTGTAACCCAGTCTCTTTTTCATAAGAGTTTTTGTCTGTGCGCTCGTAAATCCCAAATAATCATACACAATCCCGTGACTCGCAAGTTGGTTCCTTGTCAATTGTACCGCATATTGAAACCCCGGTCTGGCCGTGATGATGATTATTTTATACCCCAACGCTTTCATTTTGTGTAAAAGATAAATTATGGGCGTATTAGGCTTTCCACTTGTCCATATGAGAGTGTCATCTATGTCAAACATAGCTGCATCATTTGGACCCGCTGGTCCGAACATTAATATTATTAAAGATTTAAATACTCGTCTAGATAGACATGATTGTCGATGTTAAATGCGACGACGACACCATTCAAATTGCGAATATTTTACAGGATGTGACCACCAGTGAAGTTGAAGTGAAGTTTTTAAAAAGAGTTAAAAGTAATTTATACAATTTTGACGATGAAACCACAATCGTCCCCAAAGAATCCGTTTGTGGTTGGTACGACACTAAAAATCTCGAAGATACTGAATTGTATGTGAAGGTTTCTGGTGGTTACGATCTTGTAGATGATAGCGAAGATGAGGACTTTACATGCTCCGAATCTGACGAACCCGACTCAGAATCCGAATCCCTCGTCGAAGATGATGAGGACGGAGCTTAAATAATATAACCATTTAAAATGTATGGAATGTCCGGTGTGTTATACATCGAAGGCAAAATATAATCTCGTCTGTGGCCACTCCTTTTGTTACCAATGTATCACCTATTGGTATCAAGAATGTGGTAGTCATGCCTGTCCCATGTGTCGTAGCGATATATCATTTGTACTTCACGGAGATACACGAGAAGTTCATGTAAAATGTACAATGGATTCAAGTTTTGGTGATTATATAATATTCAACGATCTCCTTGAGAAGTACACCGGCTGTGAAATAAAGGACGTAGAGTACCTAAGACGACAGGATTGGGTAGAATGGGTAATGGAACATAGAGCTAAAAATCAAATATACACAAAGTACATATTCCATGGACTACAAGGAGGAACCCAAGAAACGTGTTACCAAGAACGACAAGAAAAGTCGAAAGGAAGTATACTCACAAAAGCATATAAGGATTAGGGCCGAAATGTTAGAAAGGAGGGAGAAAAATGGCCCCGTACCGACCTCCAAATAGTCACTACTCTCAAATGGATGTGAGTGATTACGAAGAAGAACATATCTTTTCATTCATCGGTAAGACCGGTAAGCGATTTTACTGGTTAACGAGATTTCTTGGTCTTAATTACCTCTGGTATGATAAGAAGAGGCGGGTTATAGAAATATGGGGCCCCTATCATACTCACGAGAATAGACAATCTGAACATGTCATTCGTTGTGAACTGGATATTTTCAAACCTAAGTTAGAGGATAACCTCACAATTTCACAAAGGGAAAATGAGCAGCATCATGTACAAGAGACCCCAATTGAGGCCTAGAGAAGAGTCCAGACCATCTTCTTGTCCTCAGCCGGGATCATTTCTCTATGGAATTGTAAATCCTCCACCGAAGCAGGAGTATACTCATCGGAAGTATCCTATTTATATGAAGCATGTTTACCTGCCACTCTTGAAACGCAATTGCGACGAACTTGGAATTGAGTACAAAGAGCCTGATATTCCCGATTATGTCCCACCGGAAAGACCCCATAAACCAGTTGAACCGTCTCTTCCATTTATGGACAAAGTATACATGAAGGTTCGTATTCTCAAGAGTGGTATAATTCGTATAAAGATTGATGGATCATTTCTATCCCTCTATGAAAAATATTACAGTAAAGTGAAACTTCCACCCAATAAAACTGTGCTCCAGGCTTATAAATCTCTTGGTTTCAGTGAAAGTTTTCTAGAACAGGTTAAATTGAAATTTTCAAAATTTCAAGAGCATAAGAAGAAGGTTGAACAGAAAATTGACAGTGTCTTCAATAAGGAAAAGAAGGAGCCGACTAAAAAACCCAAAAAGGTGAAAAAGAAGGTCGAAGAACTGATTGAAGATGATGAACCGGTAGAAGATGAAGAAAATGAAGAAAATGAAGAAGATGAAGTCGACGAAGATGATGATCCCGGAGAAGATGGTGAAATGGATGTTGAAGTGGATGAAGATCTAGAAGAACAGGTCGCTGACGACCAGGAAGAGGCTTATCTTTCTGACTAGTAGTAAAATTGTAATACAGCCTCCTAAGTTTATTTGTTGCCATTGAAAAATGTACTAAAATGTTCATCACAAACGTTGTTATTGGTGATTATATCGTCGAACGAAACTTCTTTTGGAATCTAAAAGAAGCATCTGAATACGCGCAGGAAACGGTAAGACACAAAGTTTGGGAAATCGGAAACGGGCAGTTTTACCACGGGAACGTTGAAACTCGCATATACGAACCTAAATATCTCGAGGCATCTGATTACAAGGATGAACATATTCTTTCTTTCTCTAGACCCTTCCGAAATAGCACGAATGTCGTGTGATCAGCATGTTGTCAAGATACAATTGGAGATTGTTCAGATGCTTTACATGGCCTGGCACTTTGCACAACAAGAAGATTATATCGCGAAGCACGCGCCATTCACGAAAGATGGAACGAGGAGGGGTTACAGACCTGCTCACCCAAAACATCCAATGACTATGTGGGTCGCATCAAATTTGAAAAACTATATGTACGCTTGTGAAATTGGTATTGCTATTACCATGGAATACACGCGTAGATATGGAAAGATACACACTTGTGCCAAGCATCTCTCGTGGTTGTGGGAAAATCATCCATCACACTTTGAAGAGAGACGAAGTGATACAGCTTATTATTCCGACGAAGGCATCCCTGAATGTATGCCCGAACAGTACAGGCAACCGAGTGTCGTGGACGCGTATCAACTCTATTATATGGTGGATAAGATGTCTTTTGCGCGGTATAAATAGACATGTTCGGGTCTTGGTTCGGGGTCGTCGTATCCTAATGACTTTATGTATTTTGAAACTTCGCTATTCTCAAAATCGAAAATTTCAACAAGTAGTGTAGGCATGTACCTTTTAATTGTATTTTCAGCCCCCTTTAAAACTTTCATTTCATGTCCCTCGACATCAATTTTTATGAAGGAAGGTCTACCATTGTAAATGTCGTCTAACTTTTGACATTCTACATGAGTCTTTGTTTTTTCATCGAAACCATCAGATTTGTACATACTCGTACCCCCATAATTCCTCAATCCACTTGCTTTAACTTTATTTGGAATGTACATATCTACACTTTCTTTCCTATCAGAAAGAGCAATCGAATAAATATTTATCGGATTTTTGATATTATTATTTTTTGCATTTAGGTCGACAAGTTTATAAAATACAGGTTCAAACGAATGTACCGGTCCATAATCGGAGAACATTAATGAATTATAACCAATATTGGCACCGATGTCTATTATATCCGTACCATTTCTGTAGAACTTCTCCACATCTTTACGCATCCATCCATCCCACTCATGTCCATTCGCTATAGATCTTCCAATGTATTCATCGTCTGCAATGATAAATACATTGTACCTTCCATTATGTACACATTTAACCATAAGTTCAACCTGAGAAGTCATCTGTAGATGAAGTTAGTTAAAACTTTAACCTTATGTATATATACAATAAAAGATGTTTAGTGTTGGGAATACTGCTCCCATTTCAGCCCCATCAGTAAATGTCATGAAAAAGCAACGACCATATCAACCGAGAACATATACGGAATTTGTCAGAGGTCTCAAGAATGGCGAACTCCCAGAGGTTCTTATTAAACCAAATCAGAATTTGGCCGCATTCGAAGATGATCAGGGGAACTACGGTGAAACCCAGATTATTCAAAATCAAGATTTGTGGCAAATTATTACTGAGAGCGACTCGAATGTTCGTGTTGATATGACACAGAACGCGTCTTTCTCAGACGGTATCTCAGCGTTGTTTTTACTATCTTTCATTTTTTTTGTCATCAGAAGCTTTGTAGGCAGTGCCAGTGGCGGCCCGGGGCCAATGACTAATCCATTTTTGAGTAATAGCGAGTTTGTAGCTGAAGAGGAAATTAAGACAAGGTTCTCCGACGTTGAAGGAATTGACGCCGCGAAGGATGAGTTGGAAGAGATTGTGGACTTCCTCAAGCAACCTGATCGTTATTTTGGAAGTGGTGCTAAGATTCCCCGTGGCGCTCTTCTTGCGGGTAAGCCTGGAACAGGTAAAACTCTCCTTGCTCGCGCTATTGCCGGTGAATCAAATGTTCCCTTCATTCAGTGCTCCGCTTCTAACTTTGTTGAAATGTTTGTTGGTGTGGGTGCCAAGAGAGTCCGTGAACTCTTTGAAGTCGCCCGCCAAAATCAACCGTGTATAGTCTTCATTGATGAGATTGACGCGGTGGGTAAGCAGCGAGGTGCGGGTGGAATGCCATCAAATGACGAGAGAGAGCAAACAATTAATCAGCTACTCACCGAGATGGATGGTTTTGATAATGAAACCGGTATTGTTGTTATAGCGGCTACTAACCGCGTTGATATTCTTGATGAGGCTCTTCTTCGTCCAGGCCGTTTTGATCGCAAGATCCAGGTATCTCTTCCAAGTATCAGGGGGCGCAAGAAGATCCTGGGTGTTCATGCTCGTGATAAGAATTTGGCAGATGATATTGACTTCAAAAAGATCGCAAGACAAACTACGGGTTTCTCTGGTGCCGATCTCGCGAATCTTCTTAACGAATGCGCAATCCGCGCCGTTCGGGATGGTGAAGGTATCATTACCAATGCGATTGTAGAAGATGTCTATCAACGCATTGTTGTGGGCGCCAAGGGTGACACTAAGTTTTCCCCACGAAAGAAGGAACTGGTTGCTTATCATGAAGCCGGGCATGCTATTGTAGGTGCGACTTTGCCAGATTATGACATTGTTCGTAAAGTATCTATAATTCCCCGAGGTGATGCCGGTGGTGTAACCTTCTTCCAACCATCTGATGAAAATGCCGATTCTGCTATGTATACAAAGGAATACCTAACTTCGTCAATTATTGTAGCTCTCGGCGGTAGAGCCGCGGAAGAGATCATATATGGAAAAGATCGTATTACTACCGGTGCGTCTGGCGACTTTGCACAGGTGTATAACATTGCCCGTGAAATGCTTACAACCTATGGGTTTAGCTGTTACAAGTTTGATTACCGTAATATGTCCGAAGAGGCTACGCGCCTCGTAGACATGGAAATTGATAAACTCGTTGATCTATGCTACAAAGAAGCCCTTGGTATTTTGGGTACAAATGCGCGACAGTTGGAGTTACTCAAAGATAAGCTTCTTGATGAAGAGATTGTCGATGGCGATTGGGTCTATGAACTTGTGACGGGGAAGTGTAAGATCGGACGATCTGTGGAATTGGATAGCATGGATTATGCTTAAAAATGAGCCGCATATATTCATAAATGAAGTTTGGTAAGATTTTTGGCCGCTTCTTTTTGAAGCAGCATCTCAGACAACCCGATGACAATACACCAGATTTATGCACGATTTCAGAATTGATTGAGACGTACCCAATGTGGGGAGAATGGATTCGTCAATTCCCAGGAAAGAACGTTCAACTATACACAATGTTTGAAACTTCTGATGTTCATCCAGACATTATTGAACAGATGAAGTTGTTTCATAAAGTTGTTGTTCCATTTGGTTACCTCAGAGACATTCTTGTAAAGCATGGGGTTAATTGTGAAGCTGTAAACTTTTATACATCACCCCTTGTTTTGGACAAGCCATCTGTCATTCCCAAACAAAGAAATTCTGATAAGATCAGATTTCTATATGTGGGTACAAACGACGTTCGCAAAAATACTATAAACTTGGTGAACACTTTTGCGAAAGCCCTTGATGGGACGAATCATTGTCTTATTATGAAAGTGAATAATCGAGACGGATTGATTGAAAGTCCTAACATTAAATATGTAACAGAAAAGATTAGCGTGGGCGAATTGGCGGGTCTTTACAATATTTGTGACTATGTCGTGTCCTTTACACGGGGTGAGGGCGTTGGTCTACCAATGCTAGAAGCACAGTATTTTAATAAACCCGTAATTGCCCACGACCAGGGGGTTTTTCCGCATATTAAGGATGAGACATGGATAACTCTTCCATCACGGGAAGTCCCTATTGACTATACCCATGTCCCAGAGTTCCTAAAGAAAGTGTTCTATGGAACCTGGTGGGAAGTTGATTATGAAAAGGCTCAGGAACTCATCATGTCCTTAATCAAGTCATGAACAGTATTCTTTTGAGTCCAACCAATATTCTTAATCTTCGATGCGTTGCCTATGAGAGCATCTACTTCGCATGGACGATAGAACTTTGGAGAAACTTTAATGATAACTTTTCCATCTACGATACCAATTTCATTTTCATTTTCTCCCTCCCATTTGATTTCTTTACCCAATTCCTTCACACACATTTCAACAAACTGTCTAACTGTATGAGTTTCACCGGTGGCTACAACATACTCATCGGCTTCTTCTTGTTGAAGCATTAACCACATGGCTTCAACATAGTCTTTAGCATGTCCCCAGTCCCTCGCAGCATTGAGGTTTCCCAGTTCAAGGAAATCCTTTTCGCCTTTGAAAATGTGTTTGACACCGTCGGTAATCTTCTTCGTGACAAAGTCAGCACCTCGCCTCGGAGATTCGTGGTTGAAGAGGATACCGGAGCAGGCATACATACCATAGGATTCGCGGTAATTTTTGACGAGCCAGTGGGCGGCTAATTTGGAAACGCCATAGACGGATCGTGGATAGAATGGCGTCTCCTCATTTTGTGGAGTCTCCCGAACTTTACCAAACATTTCAGAAGTTGAAGCTTGATAGATACGATATTTGGTGTGATCTTTGGTCTGTCTCACACTTTCAAGAATATTCATGATACCAGAAGTATTTGTTTCAAATGTGTGACTTGGACACTTAAAAGATGTATGAACATGACTCTGAGCCGCGAGGTTGTATATTTCAACGCGATCATACTCTTCACAATCATGAATCATCTTATGAACAATTGGTTGATCCAATATATCACCTTCATAGAGTTGAATTGAATCTAGGATTGATTTAAGGTTACTAGTTTCAATGTCGTATGTTGATCTTCTCACGAGACACTTAACATCGTAACCCTTTTCCAGGAGGAATTCACAAAGATACGATCCATCTTGACCAGTGGCACCTGTAATTATCGCAGCGTTCTGCTTCATTTATATATGGGTTCATTGTATCTTTAACTAAATTATTTTGGGTGGGTATATTAGATATGAAGAGAACTCGGGAACAGGTTGTTACTCCGGCAAGACCCCGAACCGCGGGGCCAAGAGCCAAGACTGCTGTGCGACCAAAAACAATCGTTCCACAAAATGTGTTATCAACAAAACAAAAGAAACTCATTGATCAACTCGATACATTGGTTGGTGAGATGACTCGGGGTAATCAAGACCTACATGATTTTATAATTTCATTCTACGACGAAACATCTAATAACGAATTTACGATGAAACTTTTTGGGGGTAAATCTATTAATGAAGCTAAACAAATAATCCAAAAACATATCAAATTGTTTTCCGTAGAATTGTTGAGAGGTTCTAAAGTTGAAGAAACGTTTGTTTTGAAGGGTGATGATGTAATAAACTTCGCATACCTCATGTATCTTGATATGAAACACGACGCGACTATACCACAAAGTATGACATTTGCACATTATTGTAAAGCCTCATGGGGAAGAGGTTCTAAAAAGATTAAATCGCCGGTTTATATCTTTTTTGGCAGAGAACTTAAACCAAAGCGCACCGAGTTCATTAAGAAAATTGAGTATATTGTGAATAATGCTACGAATACAAACGGTAAAAAATATGGATCTATGGAAAAGGCGATTAAATTTAATTTGCCAACTATCTACCAGGATCTTCCAGATATGTTCAAGGGGGTTTCAGTTGCGTATGCTCAAATTAATGAAAGTTTCTTGAAAGGTAGAAACAATCTATTTCTTGCTCTTGACCAAGAAGATGAAAAGCACACCGCAACTCTCAATATTTCAAGAACGAGATACAATCTTCCAAATGGTGGAAAAGCTAAACTACTCTATCCATTTGTTTCCGTCGCAAACCTTTTAGATCCTGGTAAGAATATGCTCATTGATAG
>Ga0181394_1000126_pt1 | contig 30627 bp, 40 predicted proteins | sample 17SPOviralmetaG_FD_130123 | JGI IMG/M metagenome (GOLD analysis project Ga0181394, IMG submission 130123) | Marine viral communities from the oligotrophic San Pedro Time Series (SPOT) site, San Pedro Channel, CA, USA - 17 SPOT_SRF_2010-11-23 | ecosystem: Environmental > Aquatic > Marine > Strait...
AGCAGTAGTGCAGTCAAGTTTGATGCAGTTGGCAAAACCAGAAGGGCCATCGGCTGTCTGGGTCATAGTAAGTCTGCCTGCTGATGTATCGCCCACATTTATATTAAATCTATCAACTGTAAAGTAACCATCAGAAGCACCAACACCTGTAACTGAGGTCGAGCGTTGAGCCACGTTCATTGCACCATTAGTCACAACATTCTTCCGACCTTCAGGTGCGCTTGCGGATTGTGCTAGTTGTCTTGCTTTGCTAGTCATTATTCAGCCTCCAGTGCGGTCAAGCGTGCTTCAAAGTCGGCGTTTTGTGTTTCCAAGTCTTCGATGCGGTCTTTTTGGTCTGTGATTAGCTTCAAGAGAAGCGGCACAAAACGCTCATACTGCACACCTTCGGCAACTGGCGTATCCAATTCTGTTTCGACAGCCGCACCGTCATCATCATATGTGACTTCGTGTGTTGCATAGTGAACAAGGCGCGGGTCGATAGCCGCAACTTCTTCGGCAATAAAACCCCAATGGCTATGGTCTGAATTATCTGCATCAAGAGTTGAGCGATAATACACAGGCCGCAAGCCATAAAGTGCTTCTGCGTAAGATGCCTCAACATCTTCTATATCAGCTTTGTATTTTCTAGCAGAAACAGACCGCAAAAACAGACCACTACTGTTAACAACCACATTAGCTGATGATGCCGAGCCATTATTATAGGTCGGCAAGCTAGTTATGTGGCCCGAACTGTCGATACGCATGCGTTCTGTGCCGTTAGTAAGGGCAACAAGGTTAGAGCCATCTGCCCCAATTTGAACATTATTTCCCGTTTCTGTATTATTACGAAAAACCATTTTTACAGCAGAATTGTCGGTATCTAAAATAGCTGTAATTGCACTATTGCTAGGGTTGTCAATATGCAAACCTGCACTTGGGCTGCTCGTGCCGATGCCGACGTTGCCGCTGCTGTCGATGCGCATGCGTTCTGTGTTGCCGCCAGCGTAAAAGCGCAAATCTGCACTATTTAAAGCCTGACCACCACTGCCAATGCCAGCACCAGATGTGGATGAGCCAGCCGTAAATTGTATTCTTGCGCCATCATTTTGGGTTGTACCTGTGTTTCTTAGGCGCAGAGTATCAACAATGCCAGAGCCGTTTGTAGATGACCCAACAATATCCAATTTAGTATTAGGGCTGGTCGTTCCAATCCCAACCCGATTATTGGTGCTGTCAACGTGCAATGTGTTGGTGTCAAACGATACATCACCTGTGATCCCACCACTAAATCCAACAGCACCACTAAACGTACCACCAGCAGTCTTGCTAACCATATCTGCGGTAGTAAAGGATTTGAAAGCATAGATGTTTATCTGGTCGCCAACAGTTGCACCACTATCCAGCACAACGCTAGTGCCGTTGGTTGCAGTAAAGTCTACGGGATCAAGCACCACACCATTCATTACAACCTGAAGATTGTCTACAGTGTAAGACAGGCTTGCGCTGTTATCGTCACTACCTGAGAATGTAGTTTGCCCGGCAGTGGCGGTATATTCGTACAGGATTAAACTTACATTGCCAGCCGAGGTTGCGGCTATCCAGTTTGCACCATCATAGACACGCATCTCATTGGCACTATCGTTAAAATATAATGCACCTGCAACTAAGGCGTTTCCATCATTGTCTACTGTTGGATTGCTAGATTTTACTCCAAGATAACGATCATCAAAACTATCCAAAGCTGTAGCCGCACTTGCCGCAGAAGCCGCCGCCGCAGTCTCGGAAGATGCCGCCGCAGTTGCAGAACTAGCCGCCGCAGTAGCCGAGGATGCGGCCTCAGTTGCTTTTGTTGTAGCAGTTGTAGCCGAGGCCGCTGCTTCAGATGCTTTTGTAGTTGCTGTAGTAGCATTTCCCGAAGCACCTTGGACTGCACTAATATTTGTAGATACTGTATCTAAGTCTGAAACAATATCGGCTGTAGCTAAAGTATTTAAATCAGCAGCAAAGTCTGAGGTGATCAAACTGGCCTTGCCAGCCACCGTTGTCACGTTGCTGGAAATGCCTGCAACCGTCGTGACGTTAGCCGAAATACCTCCGACCGCAGCAACATTTGCATTGTTGGATGCCACGGTCGTAATGGCGTTGGTGGCCGTGGTGCCGTCCTGTATGTCGGCCAGCAGCGCAATGTCTGTGGCGGCAGCCGATACAGTCGTGACATCTGACACGCTTGGCCCGGCTTCGGGGTTGCCGGTCGTAGCGTTAAACGCAAGGTACTTGCCTTTGCGCGTGTCCTTGGCAGGCAGTGTCATGTCGACAGAGCCACCACCCTCAGTCGTCGCCGGGTCAAACACCGGCGCCTTGACTGTGCGCTGGTTTTCCTCGGCAAGCTGCTGGTCAAAGATTACGTTTGCGTCGAGCTGTTCGTTCAGTGCCGAGGCGCGCAAGTCGCCAGCAGTCACAAAGTCTGTCGTGCGCTCTAGTGCGCGCGCGCCCACAATAATAACGCTGTCGCTTGACCCCGGCGTCGTAGGCACATTGGTCGTGCCGGTGTTTAGCGTCACAGTGCCGGTGCCGTTTGTTGCGATGCTGACAGTGTAGTCAGTCGTCAGCGTTAGCTTGGTAGAGTTGAGGTAGACAGCAAGGTCAGTTTGCACCAGTACGGCAAACGTGAAGGAGTATGGCCCCGTTCCGGCAGACCCGGATAAGACCACACGTCGTGTCGCTGCGTTAATGTTATAGTCGGCCATATCGTACCTCTGGTTGGATTATATCGTAATTCACTGCACTTGCAAAATCTTCGTGTCTAGGGCTATGTCCTCGCTGCGCAACCTCTTCACAGCGTAGGACTTTCTTTCTGAAACTGTTTTGTTCAAAAAGTTGCGCTTGTCCTCTTTTGTCGGCAAAGACTTGTAGGCGTCAGACAAAACAATCTTTGTGAGGTCGCCCAGCATTCCGTCTGCCGCGTCATAGTCATCATCTCCGGGCACGCGCCCAGCTCTGTCAATGTTCATATACTTGATGATTTGGTTGTACTGCGTGGCGTTCAGCAAAACACCGTCGATCTTTTTTCTAGGCATTGGAATGCCCAGCCCCAGCTCCATCAGCTCCCTGTCCACAATATTGTATTTTGTGTTCTTGACACGGATGGGAGACACGAACTCCCAGCCAGCGCCGGTGCCAGCTTTCATAACCTCACCATAGAGATTGAGGCGCGGTTCGATTTCAGCGTTGAAGAACGGGTTGCGCTCTTTGGCAGTTTGCAAAGACGTGTAGAACGCGCGCAACGGGGCTGGCAAGGTCGTCGGGTCTTCTCCGAACAGCCCCTCTTCTGGGAGCAACTTGCTGCCCATTTCAGGGTCGTTCATGCGCTCAATGCCAGCAAAGAACGAGCTATTGCCGGGAATGAATGACATGCCAGCGTCAAAGCCTTTTTTGGCAAAAAGCTCGGCAAACGCTACAGCCCTTCCCTCTATATCTGGGTTAGTCAGCACAGAGCTTATATCCTTGACGCCGTCTAAAAACGGAAGCTCTTCTGCATATTGAGCAATGCCCAAAGTCATCGCCATTGCAAGATTGCCCAAAGTCGCCTCGTCGTCCTCATACTGAGAGTAGTACGCAAAGTCGGCAGCCATTGCCAAGACGCCAGAGATCGGGTCTAGGCGCGAAAAGGTCACGGACTTATATGTGCCATCTTCCTGTTTGAAGTTTATGGAATAGGGCTGTATACCCAAACGCTGCATACCCTGCCGCGCCTTGTAGTCCATCGGGCCTGCGCCCATTATCAAGGTGTCCTTGTCGGGGTCGTCCACGCCCATAGCTATGCCAGCAAATGTTGCGCCAATAGTTGAGCCCACTGCAATGCGTGCCAGTGCCTCGTCTGCTTCTCTGCCGCCAGCTTGTATAGCGTTTCGCACGCTTGGGAAAAGCGCGGCTGCTGGCGAGCGCTTCATTACGGCTGTGATTACGTTGGTTGGTGTTTTAAAAAACGGCACAAACAATTTCATTATTGGATGTGAAAAGGCGCCCTGTAGGTTGCCCATAGCACCGGTCAGGTCTGACTGGAATGTCATTTCTTTGGCCGCTGCCTTTGCGTTGTCCACAAACGACACGGGCGGGTTAGCCATAAGGCGCGCCTCTTCCATCGCAGAAAGGTGTGCGGCCTCGTCTGGTGTTTTGCCCGCAGCTATGGCGGCATCATACGCATCATAACCAGCATACGCCGCCTGTTTGCGTATAGCTACGCGATACCCGATTGCCTTGAAAAACTCGTCTTCTGCCGTCAGGAACCTACCGGGGATGCGTGCATATATGCCAAGAGCGTTTACGGCCATCCCTGCCATATTGCCGTCACGATACATTTGTATCACGTCACGCGGGTCGCCCGTCGTTCCAATCGCGCGCCTGTTGCGCACGTCTATTTTTGACCCCAAGTCAGACGCCTCTTCTTTCAGCATTGCTTTCGATGACACAACCAGTGCGTCTCTCACGCTCTCGCGCACAGCGTCCAAGTGAACAATCGCGTCTCGCAAATGCATGCGGTCTTTGCTTCCCGTAGCCATTGACCGCACGCGACCAATGCCAGCGGCTGCAACTGTCTCAAGCATGTGCAAGCCTTGGTACGTTGCGTTGCCAGCGATGTTGACCATATGCGTTGTGGGGGCAGACAGGATTGAGTTAATCCACACTTCGGTAACTACGTCCATAGACTTGCCTAGAATACCTTGCTGCACAAACTTGCTTTGTTGGGCGCGCGTTGGCAGCAAAGAATACAGCTCGCCGATATACTCAAAGTCCTCGGCGCTGTCTGCGCCAAATATTTTTTGCAGCTCTCCTGCCCGACCAGTCAGATCAACGTCTGGTATTTTACTCGTCATGTACAGAGTGCGACCGGCCTCGCTTATGGCACCAGACAAGTTGGCGTATAGATTGCTTTCGATTGTCATAAGCCTGTAAAACTTTTTAAACGCCTCGTCCCGTTCTGAGCCGGGGTTCATAGCGCGAGCCTTTGCCAGTTGCTCCACTGTTTCGTCCGTTACCTGACGCGCCGCTATGAGGCCAGCCAAGACTTTCTCAGCCACCTCTCCGTCGCCGGGTGAGCGCGCAAGCCAGTGCGCCACAATGTTGTCTGCGCCCTGTTGCTCTGCCAGCTTGGTAAGCGCTTCAATGTTTAGGGTGCCGCGACGCTGCGCCTCAAACAAAGTTGAGTTGGCGTCCTTAACTTTTGCAAGATGCTGACCAACATCATAGGCATCTAAGTTGTCTCCGATGCGCACGACGTTCAGACCTTTGGTGTATTCGCCGCCGACGGCTTCCATCAGGTCTGCGACTTCTTCTGTCGTTGCCTCACGCACGACAAGTTGCCCATCAACTTCTTGAATAGGCTTGTCAGACAGTGGCGGCAAAACCTTTTTCTCGGCTTCGACAATGCGCTTCTCATCGGGTATCAGGCGCCTAGCTACGCTTTCGACAACATCCTTGAGCCCGGCAACCTGTACGCCTTCAGGCTCGACGTGAGGCGGCAAGTCGCCACTAGCTTCTGCAAGCTCGGACGCAAAGGCCTGCGCCTCTGTCTGTTCTTCGACCGGCTGCTGAAACTCCAAGTCGTGCTGCTCTTCGTCCAGCGCGACCTTGTCAAGTCGTTGCTCTAGGCTGTCCTTAGAGATTGCCATTGCGTTCCTCTTTTGATGTCAGTGCGGCGCCAGTCCCTGCTGCTGCCGGAACAGCAAACAATGGCTGCCCTTCTTTTGCCATTTTCTTCAGTTTGTCTGTAATGCGCAAGGCCAGTGTTTCTTGTGGTTCGCCCTCAATATTTACGCTAATGACCTCAACTTTAGCTTCTTTGTCCAAGCTCTGAGCAACCTTTTTGGTCGATTTAGGCAACACCTTATTATAGTAAGTTTCCAAGCCTTGCTCACCCCAACGATCAACCTGAACGTAGCCCGGCGTCCAAGCGATGTAGTCATAGCCCTCGTCGGCTGCTTTGCGTATTAAGCGGCGCATAGTTGCCTCTGTAAACTTCTCAGTCGTGCCAACCACAGGGCCTTCTTGCACTCTGCCAAGACTTTTAGGACGTATTTTTTTTTCTCGTTCAATCGCTTCAAGGGCCGCCTCTTTGGTGGGGAAGTCCGTTGGGCCGCCCAAAAATTTGTGTGGCCGATCAAGGCCGTCTGCATCTTTAGAATTTACAACCCAAGTGTCTCGGCCCTTGTCATCTTTTCCTTTGTAAATTGGCTCTGAAAATTCAACCTCTTGCGCGCCAAAGCCGCGACGACGACCAGTCTGCGCCCAGTCGCTTTGTATTTCTTCGATGTAAAGCACCTTACCATCGGCGCGCAAGCCAGAGCTGTGGGTAAAGCTGTCGGGCGCCACCCGGTCACTCAAACGAGCGTGTGCGACAACATCGTCCTCTTGCCAGTGAGGTGAGGGAGACGGCATACCGACTTTCCGGTCTTGAAAGTGAAGGGCTTCGTAGTCCGTCATCTCTTTAGCACTAAGAGCATCTTGAGGCCCGTAAATTGGAGTTTCTCCAGATTGGGCGCGACGCTTCATCTCAGCGGTTACTTTTTCCTTCAGCTCCTTCAAGCGCTCACGCTGCGTCTCGTTTAACTCGAACGACGGGTCACCCTTATAGCCGGGGTTGGTCAGCAACACCTCGCGGTAATTTTCTGCGCCGGGCTGGGTGTACTCGGAGTACTGTGTCTCACCCCCAAAATTAACGAGGCCGCGCTCCATAGCGTGGGTCTGAACTTGCACTTGCGCCTCGTTAATTGAGTAAACATCATCCATACCTGTGGAAATGCCTTTATAAGTAACATAGTAGCCAACGTCGTCATTGCCGACGATGCGGTAGTCCTCAAGCGCACCCTCGCCGTCAACTTGATAGAATGGGTTATCGTTGTAGAAATCTTCAGCCAGTTCATCAAGTTTTTCGTCAACTTGTCGTCCAATATTTTCCACGTCTACTTCAGGATATCTTGCTTGCAATGGCCCCAAAACCTCTTGACTTGGGTTGAATACACGCCCTCCTGTGGCGTCCTGTAAATCTGTATAAGCATCTATGTGCATAGGAATGTCATCTGGCTCCACCCCTAGCGATGTGAAAACATCTTCTAAGTGTTCGTCCACATATTCATCTATTCTTTCACGATGAAACATAATTTCGGCTTCATCTCGTATAGATTCTGGCCCAGTAAAACTCTGATGCGTATCAGGGTCAAGCGTGCTGCCTTCATATGTAATCTCTTCCAACCTAACCTTATTGTCTTCGATGAAGTCCATAGCCTCTTGCTTAGTTAGCTTGGGGTTCTCTTCCAAAAACTTGTCCAACCCTGTCCACTTCAGCTCGTCGGGCTTGACGCCAGCATTAAGCATCTGCCCTTTGAGTTGTTGCCCCGTCAGCTTTTCTTGCTTGATGTTGTCAATGAAGTCTTGGGCGCGGCTGTAAAATCCCAGCTCGTCTTGTTTGCGTGCTGGTGGTGGCGGTGGCGTTGGCTCTTGCTTTGAGCGCGCACGCATAAACTCGTCGGCGTTAATGATGTCCATATCATCTAGGCCGGGCTCAACGCTTTCGGACGCGCGCTTCTCGCCGCCAAGTTTTTTGATAAGCTCTCTGTCCTGATCTGTCAGCGCCTCAAGAACAGCAGGCGGCTGCATCGACATACGCTTGTCCATCTTCATCTGCTTTTGCACGTCTGGCAACATAAGGCGCGCCACCTGACCGGCACCGGCGGTCAGCTCGTCTGCCGCCCTCTTGGGGTCGATGCCCGACATAAGGGTTGTGCCTACATTCTCGTCAAGCCGCGCTTGCGCCCGTTGCCCGGCGCGGTCTATCGCTCTCAAAGCTGGTGGCACTTGGCGTGCGCCTGCGACGGCTGCCGTACCAACGCCGCCAAACTCGCCATATGTCCTGCTAACGTCGGCAGCAACCTTTGCTTTGTCGCTGAACACTTCGGGCAAGTTTTCGTCAAAGAATTGTTTGACGCGGCCAGAGCCATACTGTTCAGACATATCGCTCAATATAGTAAGAGCCTGTGCAACGTCGCCTTGATTAAAGTAGTCGACTGCGGCATTGCCGATGGCAACCAAGTCTCCGGGCAGGCCAACTGTGGCGGCTGTTGCGCCCTGCACCAAACCTGACGCTCCCGCTGCCAAAGCCTCTGGCAGCTCTTCAAGCGCCTCGCCAACAGTGCCCATATCAATCTCGCCCTCTGGCGTTATGGTTACTGGTGGCGGCGGCACCTGTCGAACCAAGAGCATACCATCGTCGTTGCGGTACAACTCTGCCTCGACCCCAACCTCGGCCAGCTCTCTTGATCTCATAAACTCTTCTTTGAAGCTGGTCATTTTTGCGCCGCCTCTAATTCCTCAAGCAGTGCCTGAACTTTGGCTTTGATATTTTTAGACGCCTTGTCGCTGGCAATAAATCTTTTGAGGTTTTCAATATTTGCTTCGCCCGGAAAGTTTCTTCCCTCTGAGCCTTTTAGTGCTACAGCCCGCGCTTCCAAATCATCCATAATTTCAGACACAGGGCGTGACTGTCCTGCAAGATATTCTTCGGCCCACTGCACTCTGTCTAGGCCCGGCTCTTTCTTAATTGCTTGTAGCAGCTTACTTTGAAATGCTGTCAGCTTTTTTGTTTTTTCTGCTGCGGGGTTTAGGACAATGCCGTCGGGCACCGCAAACTTTTCGCGTGCCATAGCTATCGCAACCTTGTAATCGTCGTCGCGCTGACTGTTGATAGCATCTAACAGTGATTTTTGATCAGGCTGAGAAAGAAACTCCGCATTATCAAGAATGTCCTTTTGAGTAAGGCGCCCATCAAAATGAAGAATTTGCAACCTTGCCAAAGTGTCGGGCACAGTCTTGGTGTCTTGGTAAATAGTCGCGTCCCTTATTTTTTCATAAGTGTCCGGGTCTAGCTCTTTAACCGAATTCATTTGCTTTTCAAATTCTTCTGTGTCGCCATTTAGATGGGCGATGTGCGCCAACCTTCCCGCTTCAGAAGCTCGCGCGCCCCTTGTTTTTGCTCGCGCCTCAGAGAACGCAATGCTCGCCTCTTCAAGCTCTGCGGCGGTTTTGCCAGACGCCACCATCATGTCTATTCTTTCGACATCGTCTAGTGCTTCGTAAATCATCTTGACGTTTGGGTCTTCGATTTCGCCGGTCAAGAATTGTTCGCTGTGTGTAGGGTCTGCCATCATCCAGTCAACGACTTGCGCGCTGATTGCTTTGTCGACCGCTTCGTCAAACTTAGTTAAAAAACCGTTTCTTTCCGTGCCAGTCAAAAGATGCAGCCCCATAATGTCAGCGCGTTTTGTTGCAATCTGGTCAAACACAGTGCGCACTGTCCCGTCCTCACCTACAGACGCGCCTGCTGCCATTATTTCTGGGATGCCCTCAATAATACTTTGCGACGTTTCAAACTGCGCCGCCCTGTCTTGCTCTGTTTGCAGCTTGACTGCTTGGGCCAAATGCGCACGCAAAGACGTGTTGCCCTCTACAGACATCGCCGCCTTGAACTTTGCGCCGACGCTGGGCTGCAAGTCGGCCAGTGTCGTTGCGTAGCCATTGATGACGGCGTTTATCTTGTTTGCAAAGTCTTCCGCAGAAAGCAGCCTATTCTCCGGGTCTTGTCGCAGAAGCGTGATTTCGCTGCGCGCTGCGGTGGACATCGTGTTGTAAACAACGTCTAGGGCCGCAGCTCGCGCAATAGTACCTGTCGGCAAATCAAGTTCTGCGCCAGTTTTCTGCGCGTCCTCAATCTGCTGTGCTGTCGGCGCGTTTTCGACGCCATACTCAACGGCCTCAAGTTTGGCATACTCAAACGCAAAATCATTCACCCGGTCGAGCGCGCTTGCAATAGCAGTAGAGGCCGAAGCCTGCGCGCGCGCCGTGGCCGCGTAATCAACGCGCGGCACTTGCGCAATACGGGCGCCTAGTGGTCTGTATCTGGGAAGTCTCTCTGCCATTATTTGGGCATCGCCTGTTTTGTCATAGCCACACCAGAAGCTAGTGTACCAAGCGCCTGCGCGTTAGCCTGTAGTCGTGCAGCCCGGCCTTGTATGAGATATTGCTTGGCCTGTAGCTCTCCACCTTCCAAGGCCAATATTTGATTGTCCTTGATGGTGTACAACTCATTGACCCCGGTAGCCAGCGCATAAGTTTGCAACGTGTCTGAGTTGCCGGAAAAAGCGTCAATGCCGCCAGCGCCAGACCGCGCCACAATGGTGGCCTGTGTCGCCAAGATGTTTTTCATAACATCGAGGCTTTGCTGCCGGTACTGCAAAGACGCTTGGCGCGCTTCGATGCGCGCCTGCGTCGCCTGCATTGCATAACCTCTGGCGGCTTGCTTGCCAGCCTTGTACTGCATAGATGCGGTCGCGGCTGTTAAAACCCCAATTACTGCGTTACTCATATCATTGCCCCGCGCTTACTTTGTAATCGATGCCAAGCAGCGTCATCTTCAGTGGCACTGTCTGACCGATTGTGATTTGTCCATCGAAAGTATAACCCAAAATGCCGTGCAATGTCTTGATGCCTGTGAACTCGTCGACATCGTCATCCAAGACGCTTGCGCCAAAGTTTCTAAAAGGCACCTCTTTGCCATTGATAGTCAAAGCCTGCGTCTCGAACAGCTCGGCGTTCACCTCAAAGATGCGCTTCTTGAAGCCCTTGAGGGAGCCGCTGGCAAGGCGCGGCTCGACCGGCAGGGTCTTGACCTCTGGTGTGAAGTTTAGACCTACTTGAAAACTTGACGTAGCTGCACCAGCAAATGTGATTGTAAACGGCGAAGCCGGGACAGTTTGGTCTGCTTCCACAATTCCATCTCTAACAATCTTGATAGTCTCGGCTTGCAGATGACCCATAGTCGTTGAAGATGCGGCACTGCCCGTTTTGGCGCTGTCCAGCAAAACTGTACTATCAAATAGCTCAGTATAATAAACGACACTGCTGTTAACAGTACGCTTAACCACAACATATATATCATTGACATCAACACCGACATTTATGAACTCCCCGTCTGTTGTCCATTCGCTAGGCGCAATCACCTGTTGTGATCGCAGGATTGTGTAGCACGCTATGCTGCCATCCGTGCCGTTTACGATTAGAAGACGGTCGCCTTCGTCTGTGCTGGTCGACCGGCGCACAGCCATCTCTATGGGCGACTTGAGCAAGTGAGACGACAGCAAGCTAATCTTGGCAGACGTATATGCCTGCACCGTGTCACTGTAGATGAACTCTTGCAGAGCTTTGCCCTGACGCTGGATGAACAGGGTTGAACCGTCCAAGTTTTGCACACGGATGCCGGGCTTGGTGCCAAAACTTGTCTGCGCCTTCACAATGAGATTAGTTGGCGTTATGGGGTCGTCGAAACCCTGCGGCACATAGAACTCACCGCCCGACGTAAATATCTGCAAGTGCGTGCCAGAGTACATATCCAAGATTGCGTTGAATGTGCCAGTATCCATCGTTGCTTCGACCGCTGCGTCGTCCAAAGCCTCGCCCGGATCGAAGTTAAAAAAGTTACCGACGCGCGAACCAAAGATGGTTGATGGCCGAGTTGACGTGCCGCCAAAGTACAAACGACCCTCGTGAAATGTCACGGCTCTTGGATAGCCGCGAGTTGCCGACCAAGTCAGCTCGTAGCCCGTCTCCAGCTCCCAGCTTCCCGGTGTAATGTTTGTGGTGTCAAACAACGGCACCTCGGCGAAGCACTCCAAGACGCTATTACTCACCTTGCGCACAACACGCAAACGACCAAATGGCTGGACGTTTATGTACTGATTTTCGTAGGTCGCCGCACTAGACGTAAAAATGTTTCTAGCCGAACCGCTATGGAATGCCGCAAAACGTATGTTGCCAGACGCTGAGTTAACTTCGATGTGGTCGTAGCTTACGCTATTGAAGGGAGATGTGCCTGCCTGCGTGCTAATTGAAAAAGCAAAGTACGGGGCAAAGTCAAAGCTGATTGTGCTGAGTGTCCAACTGCTGTCGTTTGCACCGCGCACAATCTTTGTGGGGGGCAGACTGCCGTGTACAACAATCAACGTATCTGCCGACTGTATCCAGTTCATGTCTGGCAGGATAGAGGCGGTAAGAGCCGACACGGTCAGAAAGTTGTTGCCAGTGCCATTGATGTTAGTAATTAGTGCGCCATCCTTGTAGACGTACATTTTGCCCGGCGTAAACACCAGCATATAACTGTCATCGACGCTAAACTCAAAGGGCACCATACGCACCGCGTTTGCTGCACCGCTGTCAAGCTGGTGTATGAACTTGGTGCCGGGTCGACGCTTGGCGCCGCCCTGTGGTTGGATTGTGACGTTTCTTGCGGTTGTGAGGCCAGAGCTGTATTGCTGCAAGTCCGTGCGGGCGCGCAGCTTGGGGTCTAGCTCCCCAGCCGTAAAGTCATTCTGTATTTGGATGACCCGGCTCATCCACGGATGTCCGAGATCGGGAACTCCTGTATGACCTGTGCCGGTCTATCAGCTCCGTCAATATTGATTGCAACACGAACCAGACCGCCTCGCATGTTTTCCGATGGCGCGCCATAGGCTTGCTGATGGTAATATTGCGCCTTGGTAATTTGGTCGGTAATCGGCTCCGCAAACTCAGCGGCCAGAGAGGTGCGAAGCAGGCGCACAAAATATGGCGGGAACACAGACGGCTCTGGTTTGAATTGGTAATCAATCCAGACTTCTTCCAGATTGGTAAACAGCCCGTCTGAATAAATCTCGAAATCACGCACCGGCTGGCCGCCCACAGAGCTGGTGCTAAACACAGCCTTTGGGTTGCCCAGCATGTCGCCGGGGAGCTGGTACTTGTATTTCCATTCATTGATCGGGGCGTCAGCAAGGCGCGACAGCTTCACTTTTTTAACCGACCAAGAGTATGCGTATTGCATGAGCAATGTGTCTTGCACATCGTCATAGAGGCGGTCTGCGACTTGAGCTTCATCTGTGCCATCAGAAAAACTGGACAACGGTGTCGCGCCCAGCATGATTAGTGCGTCAGAACAGATTGATAGTTTGGTATCGCCAGCAGCCATCTACGCCTCCAAGAAAATGGATGGGGGTGGCGCTAACCACCCCCAGCCGGATTTAGTCACTGTCAGAAACAGCGCCAATGGTGGTGCCATCGGACACGTCGACGACGCCGCTGGCATTCGATACCACAATGTGGTTCGTTACCGTGCGGGTGCCGCCGGTCGAGCCGTGTACAATAATCATGTCGCCCACTGCTAAAGTGTCCGAAATGTCATTGAAGTAGCCCGATGCGTCAACAGCGGTGTGTGCCTCAGTCGTCGTGTAGACATACAGAGCTGGCGTGTTGCCTGCTTTGGACTGTCCACCGAGAGGCGAGAAGTCAGCTAATACAAAAGCCATAATATTTCTCCTTACTCGGTTGACGAGACTTTTACGATACCTTCGTCGTCAATGGCAACGGCGCCAGCCGAGAACATTGAAGAGACGAGGAACGAAGTCTTCTCTGGGACGTAGTTGATCTCGGAGCGTTGGTTCATGCCAATGCCCAGACCTACTGAGTCGCGGTGGAAAAAGAAGTTAGTCCGAGTTGACGGAAGCGGAAGACCACCCTCGTCGCGGTCGCCGATCGTGATGAATTTGAAACCAAGGAAGGTGTCAATCTCACCAGTCGACAGAGCCTTAACGGTGGCAAAGTCTGCGCTAGTCAATTCGGTTTCGTCCAACAGAGCTGACAAGCCGTTTGCGTGGATGATAGCGCAGCGGCCTTCTGCCGGTACGTTTTTCGTGTCCAATGCTTTTTTGGCCGCCAACAGTTTGGCGAGGTTCAGGTTTGTGCCTGATCCACCAACGGTGGTTGCAACAGTCGACGGGCTGGATGCAGCATTCAGAGCGTCAATGACGAGCTGATCCATACGACGACCAATAGCGTTACCGACAACCTGAACAAGCTCACGGCGCTCGTCAAAGTTGACTTTCTGCTGTTGGAAAATATCGGAATATTCCGCAGCAATGAAGTCCGACATAGTGGCGGTGACTTGAGAGTAAGTCACGTTCAGCGGAGTTACATCTGCTTGCGGAACGCGAACAGTGGCAGTTCCCTTACCAATTTTAGGGAACTTCACCTGATTGCCTTCGACATTTGTTCGCTCACGAGTTACACCGGCAAGGGCGCGTGCGCCTTGATATGCCTGATGAACCTCTGCATCGAACAACTGAACGAAAGCGTTAGTAATGCCTAGAGCCATTACAAGTTCCTTTCAGATTAAGTTTTAATACAAATCGTTTCAGGTATCCGTTGCCGGGCTGATACTTGGGCGCTCACGCTGCACCCCGGAGCGGGTCTGTCGGGCCGTAAGGTTGTCCGTCACCCGAATAGTACAAAAAAATGGCGAGGATGTAAACACACCCTCGCCATAGTTTAGGAGCCTGTGTACTCGGAGTTGCCGTATACGGTTTGAAAAGCCTTCTCGACTTTGGCGCGGAACGCCGGGTCGCTTTGGTAGCGCGGGTCGGATACCATAGACGTAAGCTCTTCTTTTGAGGGCGCGCCCTCTGGCACACCCACATTGACCGGCACGGTCTGGTCGCCATAGTAGCTGCGTATCTTTTGCAAAGCTCGAAGACCTTGTGCGGTGCCGCCCATAATCTTGAACTCGTCAAAGTCATCCTCGCCCCACACGCCCTTGCGAACAAGGCCAGACGCCCAATCCGTCATTGACTTAATGGTGGCGTCAGCATTGGCTCCGAGCTTTTTGTATTCTTCCTCGGCAGACACTTGCTCGTCCTGCTCAACTTCTCCAGCTATTTCGATAAACTGCTGCCCCAAGTCTTCAAAAGCAGCTTGACTAATACCGTTTTCTTTTGACCAGCCGACAAAGGTTTCAAGCAGCGGGTCTTCAACCTCGACGCTTGCTTCAGTAAAAATTTTGGTGTCATAGTCGTCGGGAGCTTTGTGCTTGCCTTGCGAAAACTTTTTTTGCAGCTCGCCGTAAGACTTGGCTAGGTTTTCCAAATCTGGGCCGTCATCGCCCCAGAATTTTTCTGGATACCACTCTGGACGCTCGAAATCTATTTCCTCGTCTTCGGTGGCAATCGTAAGGTCATCAACAGACGGCTCAGTGTCTGCCTGTTGATGGGGGATGGTGGTTTCTTCCTGCTGTTGGTTGTCGTCGCTTTCAACGGTAGCTTCGGCCAACAGCCCTTCAGTTTCACTCATAGTTCTGATGCTCTCTTAATACGGCGCTCAATTTCGCGCACTAGTGAGTTTTGGCCTTCGCGGGCAAAACCGTGCGAAGCGTCTTCGCCCGGATACCACGTCGGCTGTTCAATCGTCAGCGACCGCAAGTGTGTTAAAAGTTCTTGCCCATCGTCGCTGCCGAACACACGCAAATATAGTCGGTCGATATCGTCCTGACTATCTTGCTGTGTAAGTCGCAGCTCTGGCTGCACTAGGTTCAGGCTTTCCCAGCCTTCGATTGTTTCTGACATTGTCTATAAAGTCTCTTGCGGCTCTTCGGTGGGGAGCGCGCCGCCGCCCTCTGCCTGCATTGCCATCTCAGCAGCCTGCGCTGCTTGCTCCAAAATTTGTTCGCGCTCTTGCGGCGTGGTTCTCAAATCAGCAGGCACGCCGAGTTTGTCAGCAACGTAGTCTGATATGCTGTCTGTCTTGACTGCAATCTGACCCTGCGGGCCAAGCGCAGACGATAGCTGCACCCACTGCATGATCTTCTCGATGTCGCCCATATTCTGTGCCTGCGCAATCGGAGACACTGGCGTCACCTTAACCTCAAGGCCGTTGACCCGGAGAGGCAACTCAATTAGTCCTCGCTCGTCCATAACGTACAGGATGCGCGAAATCATCGGTATCATCGTTTCATTGATTAGGCGCCCAAAAGCAGAGCCCAAGTTTTGCGACAGCTCTTTCATGCGCTCGGCAACCTCAGTCGCTGAACGAGCCGACATATTGTCGGGCGGCAGCGTGTCATCGAGCATAATCTTTTTGACATTCATGCGTAGGTCGTTAATCACAATCTGGCTGACATTGAAGTCGCCAGAACGTGGTAGCTGGCGCAAGCTCTCACCCTGCGGGCCGCCATTGCGCGCTACAGGTATAATCGCACCCGGAGCAATGCGTATGGTTTGCGGGTTCAGCACGCCATCATCGGCGGCGGTGTACACACCGGCAATAGACAGCGACGCATTCTTGAGCAGCAGCTCAAGTGTTTTGTTTAGCGTCTTGATGTCGGGTATGGCTGTGACCAATGGCCCGCGTCCGTATACTTCGCCAGCGACCTTCATATATCGAGCCACAACCCAAGGGCTGGACTTCATGCGGCGCATAAGCAACTGGTCTTTGCCTTCCGGCCAGATGACGTGGTAGCAAAAGTCGCCTTCGTTTGGCATGTACAACGTGGCCTCGATTAGCTCTATCTCTTCCGTAGGCTTATCATCAATCATGCGTTGCAGGCGCGGCGGTATCTCAGCGTCAGGCCAGTGCTGCGCTATCGCCTCACCTTTCATACGCATACGGCGATAGATGTTGTCCACCTTGCCATAGGCGCCCTCTTCAATGGCGACCAGATACTGCGGCACTGCTGTGAAGCGGATTGGCGTGAGGTCGTCACCGGGCTGTATCAACATGACAGCAGTGCCCACTGCAAGGTCAAGCAAGAACTCGCCCATAGCTAGGTCAAAGTTTGTCTGGCGCAAAAGCGCAAACATTTTGTCTGCATAAATATCCAGTGCCATCTGAGCTTCCAGCCGACGATCCTCTGGGATGTCGGGGCCGGGCTCTAAGCGGCACCACTGAGCATAGGCAGGAAACAGCCCAGCTTGCAGGCGGTTGGCAAACCGCTGTGTCGCATTGATGGCGGTGCTGTCAAAAACGCGAGCCATCTTGTTCTGACCCGGCGAGCCGCCGCCCTCGTAATAACCGTCATACAGGTTGCGCTGCGGCAGGGCGAACTCGTAGCAGTCTTCGTAAATCTGCCGCCAGTTGTCTTTGCGGCGCTGCGCGACCGCGTGACGTTTCATAATTTCTTCAACGCTATGCACTGGCTTTGTTCCTCTTGCTTATTGCTGCGGCTTTTTGTTTGGCGTCTGCTTTGCTCGACGCGCCCCAAGCGCGGAGAGACAAAAGCAGGCGCGTGGGTTTGCCCTTGCTGTCGCGCTCCGGCCCCGGCATGTTGCCCATCCGAGCCAAAAAAGACGCACGGCGCGGATTGTCGCCAGACCTAACCGGGCGCTTGAGGTTCATGCCCTGCGCACGAGCAGACCGGCGGCCCGCTTCGTTCAAACCGCCTTTGGGGTTCTTGCCTGCCTTACGTTGCCAAGCTGGAGTGCTACCCATCTTTCTTCTTGCCTTTCAGGATATCAGCGTCAGCCTTGCGTGCCCCGCCCTTGCCGGACACAAAAGATTTGACACGACCCATCGCCCATTGATGCGCTGATACTTTCGGGCGGCTGCCCGATGAATAGTATGCACCAAGGCCACGCTTGTAGACCCTCATCAACTTGTCGTTACCGAAACGACTGGCGCCGGGTATCTTGTCAAACTTAGCCACGGGCTCTTTCCTTCGATATCTTGTCCATCATTGCGCCGGTCAAAAGACCGCGCTTGTACAGGCGCCGGGTGCGTTTAATCTCCGCTCGCTGTTTGTCCGGGCTCTTTGCCCCAGCAACATATTTGCGCGGTAGGCCAGACTTTTTGTCCTTCGGCACCTTGGCAAATTTACGCATCAGCTAAGCTTTCTTTTTAGCCATTTTATATTTGGGGCTCGTGTTTTCTACACGACCGCCGCTTGCTTTGGCGTAGTTTTTGGCACTCTTCATGCCAGCCTTTGAATATGCAAAGTGACGGGTCTTTCCGTCTTTTCCAATAACTTTTGGCATTATCCTAACGTCCTTTTCTGGGTTTCATCTGCGATTGGCGCACCGAGGCGGCCATAGCTCAACAACTGCCGACGACCAGTGCGGCGCGCGCGGCGGCGTGAAGACCGTTTGCGTTCTTCACGAGTAGCAGTTTCTACCTCGCGCTCCTTCTCAACAGCTTCGGTTGCCTCTGCTGCCTCTGCTACCTCTGCTGCCTCTGCTTTAGCAGCTTTTGTGGCCTCTTCCTGCGCGCGAACCAAGTCAGCCTCTGTCGGGCCGACAACAGCTTTCTCAACCTTGTCAGGCAAAACTTTCTTTGCGACCTTGCGGATTACTTTTTTAACTTTGCCACCCATTAGTATTCTCCTTTGAATGGTTCGAGGCCAGCCATTGGCGTCTCTCGTTCTTCAGATAAAAGCAATCTCATGCCGCCACGTCGACGAGCGCGGCGGCGTGCGGCAATCTGTTTGCGAGTTTCTTTTTCCTCGGCTTCGAGGCGAGCCTCTTGCCGGTCTTGCGCCTCCTTGATCGACGGATCAGGCGGCGGGGGTGTTGGCATCTTCGGCGTCTTAAATAGGAAGCTCATCAATAATTCCTCGACATCATAAGGTAATCGGTTTGGTCTGGGCCATACTTACGCATGACGCCTTCCTGCTCAAATTTTAACGCATGAGCCCACCGAACCGCAAGCAAATCTTTAGTGTTCACCGTTAACTGAATGCGATGTAATTTCTTTTCGATAGCAACTAGATTAAAATAACGCATTGCGCTGCGCGTCAGCGTCACGGGTAAGTCGACAACCATCTCGTCAGTAATCAGCCAGCCCTCGCCAACACCCGGCCAAATCTCTTGCACGCCAAAGCAAGACCACGGTTTGCCCTTCAAAAAAGCAGTGTAGGAGTGCCTTTCCAGTTCGTAGTTTTGCAGACGCAAATCAAAGTCTGGCAGCTCGACATAGGCTTGCCGGTCAAACTTCCGCAAATTCATCGCGCGCGGGTGATACCAACGAAACGGCATCAGCGTGGTGTGCTTGTTTGTCAGAATACTGCTGAAGTCCATTAGAACACACTGAACTCAGTGTTAGCACGCAACTGCTTGAACTGCGCCCGGCCATTTGGATTGCGTGTCAGCATACGATGCTCACCACCGCCCAACATCAAATACCCATACGCATCACCGACGTGCGAATGCTCGTTCTTATTCGGAGCATCTTTAAACCTCTCGTGCCCGGCACCGACCGCCACGCGCTTGAAGTGATAACCACCGGCCAAAGACTTGCGGGTGCGCACGCAGTCACGCGACACAAGCAAGCCCGGCTTACCATCAATCAACCTGTTCATCGGCATAGCACCAGCCTCGCGCCGAACCATAAAATCATTCGACGCCGTCGGCTGCGCGCGCAAACCAAGCGTGCGCAAATGCTCAAACGCAGTCACCTCAAAAATCTCATCACGCTTGGCACCGGCAGGGTCGCCCCAGATGAACACCTCAGACTTGGGAAACTTCTGCTGTATGTCTGCCATTAAGTGATGCGCAAACCGTTCCAGCCCCATAGAGAACGCCACCAGCTCATGCACAACATGCCAGCGGCCATTGCGCATCTTCTGACCAAACACAGCCGCAGGGGTCAAACCAAAGTCCAAACCAATATGCACAGGCAAGTCGGGCTCGATCTCAACCTCATACGACATCAAACTATCAGAGAACTCATGCCACACAGGTTTGCCGTCCTGCACATACACATAGTTGGCACCGGCATAGCACTGTATCCAGTCCAGCGTCTTTCCGGCCAACTGCTGCTCATAATAACCCGGCGGCAAGTTCTGCACGTTCTCGGCCTCGGTATTGTTCATCCAATACTTGTTCGCCGCATATATCGCATCCTCATGCTCTTTAGTGCCCTCGACCACGCCGCCCGGTTGCTTATAAAACTTCCAAGGGTACTTACCACGAATAGGGTTTTTCTCTGCCAGCTCATGCCACCAGTGGTCGCTGTCCATCGGGTTGGTCGACATCCACACACCACGCCACGGGCACCCGCCGTGCTTCTTGGTCGGATAACGACCGACACGCGATGTCAACCCATCCACCACAGCTTTGGGCAGCTCACGCGCCTCGTCAACAAACCCGCCGGTCAGTTCCAGCGACAGCAACTTGCGCACGTCGCGGGGCTGATCCAACGCCAAAAATATAACCTCGACATCCAAACCGGCGGCACCATCACGCGGCGGCAACTTAATATGATGCGTGATCGGCGGCGACCAGCGCATCGCGCCCCAAACATTCTCAGGGAATATCTCTTGCCACGTCTTGATAGTGGTCGTGCGCAACTCAGGATACGAGTTACGAATAACAGCAAAGCGCGAATACCTGACCCCATCGACCGGCGATGGCGGTTGCTTGACGGCACGCAACATAACCTCGGCCAAAGACGCATACGTCTTGCCGGAGCCAACCGGCCCCATCAAACCACGCACAAAGCTCTCGTCGTTCAAAAATTTCCAAACGGTCGGGCTTTGCGAAAAATCCAGATTGAGCCCCGTCAGGGCATCAATCCCCGGCTGCCTCTTGCGGCGCGGCGACCTGTCCGTCGCCCTAGTCTTCCTCGACAAGTAAATTCTCCATATCAACGACACGCAAGTTGCCGTCACTCTCAAAAGATATCGCTATGTCGTCCTCAAACTCCCACAGCGTCGCGTGACACGAGCCGCAAATAATCTCTTGGCTGTCCTCATACACACGGCCCCGCGTGAGCTGGCCGCAGAAATCACACTCAATAAAATCACGATAAAAGCGCACATACGGCCTTTCCTCGTCCTTGCGCTCTTTCAAATCAATTATCTTCGCCGTCATCGTCCTTCACCTCATAAGTTGTAGCCTTGGGGCCGGTCACGTTGATGCCTATCATACTAGGCCGCTGCTCATCCGAGTTGGGCTCCAACAGGCCGCGATGTTTCGCCAGCAGGCGCAGCGCCGACAGCTTGTCGTGCATCTCTACCTCAATCTGATTTCCGTGCGCATTCGGCGTCACCTTAACCTTTTTGATTGAGCGACGGGCGCGCGGGGACAAGTTATCCGACGCGCACACGCCAACATTGCCCAGCTCATCCCAGCTCAAAACGTCCGTAATCTCACCCGACGCAATCGCCTCTAGCTCTTGCACCACGGCTTCGCGCTTGTCTGGGTCTGGCGACGCCAGAGCCGCGCGCTGTTTGCGGGTGGTCATTCTATCGGTCATCTACACACTCCGATCCCAAGGCGGCATAGCCAGCTAGGTCAATCCAGCTATCCTCGTGGTCTGGAGATTGTACCAGTCGCGCCATCTTGACGCCAGCCATACATAGCGCCACCTGTGACGCCGTGACCTCGTAGCCGAGTATCGCTGTCCAAATGACAGCAATGCGCTCGTGGTTCTCATAGGCAGAGCCATAATCCTTGCCGCGTTTTTTAATAATCTGGCTTGCGGCGGCCAGTACTACATCAGCTTTCATCGGTTTCTCCAAAAATTTTGTGTGAACCCCCCATACGCATAGCGCAGGGGGCGGGGGGCAAGGGGTCGCCCTCGCAAAAAAGTGTACGCGGCTGGGCGCGTACAACAACAAACGTCGGTCTGTTCGTTGTACATCACAGCACCTCTGCAACGTCGGCGAAGCTGGGCACCCCCTGCCTTGCCTGAAGCCGAGCGCGGCACACGGTCAGCGTGGCCTGCATAACTTGCTCGACTGTCACGCTCTCGTCTACCCGGCGCGCGTGATTGACCACGTTGTCGACCAGCAGCACTTGGCCGGTCGCCTGCTGCACGGCACGCACGAACCCGTGGGCGAGGGCTTCAGCGTGCGTGTGCATACACGGTTCTACATCCCCCAGACCCCCTTCACTTTCAGGCACCTCGTCCTGATCACTGACGAGCTGCAAGGGCTTGGCGATGTGTACCTCTTCAAGACTGGGCAACGCCATATCCACTTCCCACAACACCTGATACCTGTTCGTCTTCCAGCCGGTCTTGGTCTTCTGGTAGTCCTTGGCCTCAAGCTGCCTGACATACTTCAGCTTCTTCAGCTTGCGCATTGACCTGTCGATGGACGTGCGCGACTTGAGGTCGGTCAACTCCATCAGCGTTGCCATCGAGGGCCAGCACACACCGGCACGATTGGTGAACGCACACAGTGCCATCAGCACTCGCAAGTCAGTCTCTTTCAGCTCACGGTCAGCGGCTGCCCGGAACGGACACACGCTGTACGGTCGCTTCCATTCAGAAAGGGAGTTCGTCATCTTTCAGCTCCTCTGTGTTGCGCTCGCGTATCTCAACAACCTCGGCACCGGGGAACGTATGCTTTGCCATTGTCGCCAGCTTAAACTCTTCCCACCCGCACAGCACGCGGGCCATCTCATCCATCGAATACACAACCATATCCCGATTGTCGCGGGCAGCCTTGTTAGCCTCGTCAATGGTCTTGGCTACAGCCAGCACACGTCCGTCTGGCATCTGGGCTTCCCACACCTCACCGACCAGCTCTGCAAACCCGTTTACCTCTGCCGCCTTGATCAGGTGCTTGTAGCCCTTCAGCATCACCTCTGCCTCACGCTGCACCTCAGTCCCGACATCGGACTGTATCGCCGCGTCAAGACGCTCACGCTGTTTGTAGAACTTCTCCCGCAGATTGTGGTCTACCAGCTCCGGCAAGCGGTCAACGCCCCACCGGTCTTCGATGTCCGTCACAGCCCTATCAAACTCGATCAACGCCGACTGCACTTTGCGGTGGTTCACCGACCCCATCGGTGCCATCTGCTTCTCAATCCCTCTGTTTGGCTTACGCATCACTTACCCCTGTGAAATGTGAGATATGTGAAAAGTGATCCCCTATAGGGGGGATCACATCACACACACTTTGTGTGATCGTCACATAATATGTGAAAACTTGCCTTTTTTCATCACACATTTTGACCTAACCCTCTGTTTAATATGACCATTCCCTCATCGATGAAAATCACACGTTTTGACTGCAATGCAGCCCGCGCATCCCTGCGCTTACCCGCCGTCAAATCGGGAGTTTTCACACGATGGTCGGCCTTCCAGATGTCCAATTTGCACCTGTCGGCGCCCTCTTTCGCCAGCACGTCGTGCAGACTGTCCAGAGCAATCTGCTGGTCTGTGGTCAGCTTGGCCCGGCGCTTGTCCTGACGCTCGACCTCGGTGCGTTGGATGATGAGGGAGCTGTCGCCCAGCATCGCAATGGGCAACATATCGAACTGCATGTCTTCAAACGGCTCTGCGTCCTTCTGCTTTTCACATTGCAACAACAGGCCGTCGTCTTCCTTCTTGACCCGCAGGGCAGCGTCAACAGCGCCCAGAAGCGCCGTACTGCCTCTCATGCCCCTTGTGGCGTCTTTTCCGGCGTGATGCACACCTATCACCGCGCCGTCGATATGGCGCTGTACGGCGTTGCAAGCGGTCACGAAGGCCGACATATCAGAGCTGGAGTTCTCGTCACCCAACAAGCTACGCGCCACCGTGTCGATGATGCACAGGCTGAAGTCCTGTTGCAGGCTGTCAATGGTGCGCAACAGCTTCTCGACCTCTTCAGTCTCCGTCATATGCACAGCGATTGGCAACACAAACATCGGTGCGTCTGCCTCGATGCCCACATGCTGTTGCCACGCTTTGACACGCTTGCCGAGGCCGCCCACGCCTTCACCGGCGATGTACAGCACCGCGCCCTGCTGCACAGGTGCCCCGTGCCACGCCCGGCCATAGGCAACGGACAGGGCTATGTCGAGCGACAGAAAACTTTTGCCAACTCCGGGCTCGCCATAAATGACGCCGAACCCGAACTCGGTCAGCAGGCCATCGACAAGCCACTTGGGTGGCGGCATGTTGCGAAGGTAGGACAGATTGTATGTCGGGAACACGTCCGGCGTGTCCGTCTCGGCCACCTCGGTTGTCACCTCGCTGGCCTCTGTGACGGCTTCAGTGCCTGACACGAGCTGGCGTAGGTCGTCGACTGTGTTGCCATTGTTAAACCAGTCGTACACGTCCTGCTTGTCAGACAGCCCCGGCAAATCGATGCGCTTGACCTCACCGGCCACGTCGACCAGATGACTTGTCACCACGTCGGCGTGCATCTGCCCCGCGTCATCGGCGTCGGGCAAAATGACAACGCGCCGCCCGCCGAAGAACTTGTTGAGTTCTGCCTTCCACTTTCCTGCACCGCCGTGTGACGTAGTGGCGACTGCGCCCAGTTCGATGAGTTTGTCTGCGCATTTCTCACCCTCAACCACGAAAATAGTTTTGTCCGGGCGCGACAGGATGCCGTGCAAGTTGTACGGCAACGCCTCGACGCCCTTCATGTTGTAAATCCAGTCGCCATTGCTGTCGGGTCTGCGTTGCCTGAATGTCTTGGGCTCGTAGCGCAGCACCTGATACCGCAGCTCGCCCTGCGCATCGACATAGTTGTAGCACTTGCTCAAGAACTGAGCCGGGCTAATAGATTTCTGTGTCTGCTTTGGTATGCCGAACTTGCGCTCCAGCACGTCAGGTATGCTGCCGAGCTGGGCGCCCTCGTTCTGGCGCACAAGGTCAACGACCCCGCCACCGACATTGTCTTCAAAGTCGAACCAAGTGCCCTTGCGCAAGTCGACTTCCTTTGAGCCGCGATTGCCCCAGCGTAGCGTGTGGCCGCGCCGTTCCTTTGGCTCACCCCAATAATGTTTTGCGACCGTCTCAATGTGTGCCGCGATATTATTTGTCATTGTTTATCTCCCGAAAAAAATGGGGTGCGGTAAAGGAGATAACCGCACCCCACTGACGCTTAATCAAACAGCGGATCGTCATCCGTTGCTGGCGCAGTTTCGGCTTCGGGAGGGGTTGCCTCTTGCTGCGTAGCGTCAAACATCTCAGGCCGGTCGACCCACCCTGTGATTGACCACTTTGGCGCCTTGAAAACGTTCTCGCCTTTTGGCGTTGCCACGGTCACGCGCTCGGTGCCGGTGATTTCAATGATTGGCATCTTGCCTGCATTGGCCTTGGCCTCGGCCTCATACTGCGTGTGCAGCGCGTCCATCACTTTGGTGACAGTCTTGGCTGAGTGTGAGAACTCACGCAGGCCCAAGTCCTTGGAGCCAATGCGCACCCGGAAACCCTGACTGTGTTCCTGACTGGGGCGTGTCGGCATTGCCTCGCCCAGCTTGGTCATAACAAAATCTGGAGCGCCACTGGCGAATGATATCCACCCGACCTCGATGTTCTCCAAGTCCATTGCGATCTTTACCGGGAACTCCAGCTCGGCCTCTGACTTGTCCCAAGTGCCGTCGCTCGTTTGGAAGCGGTCGACCCTGACAAAGTCACCAGACTGCGCAGAATATTTCACGATTGGCAGGATATCTCCTGCGGGTTTACTTTCTGTTGTTAAACCTAAAGCCATTTTACATTCCTTTCATGCTTTTCGTGCTTTTAGTTAAAGAGGCTTGAACCTCACATTGGGTATGTAGACCATCAAGTCTCGGTCGTTTGGATCGTTACGATCATTGCGACCACCCATACCCATATCCCACAGCCCGACTTCCTCGAAAGGGCACCAGCCTGTGAAATCTGTCCAGCGCACTACAAGTATTGCCTTGCGCTCAAATGTTCTGATTAATCGACCGGCAGCAAGCACCTTGTGTGCATTGATGACTGTCGTCTCGTATTTTTCTTTCTCAAATGTGCGGCACTTGACCTCGATGAAGTGCGTTAGCTTGCCGTCCTTGAACCCGGCGAAGTCAAGCCCGTAAATTGGTTTGATCTTGTGTAGGAGTAGGCCGTGCTTTTTCTCCAACAGGTTTCGCACCGCTTGCTCGTTGACGCGGTCTGTGTCTGTCTCATAGGTCGGCATTGTCCACCCACTCCCTCATAATCATTACGCCCCCATCCCAGCTCGTGGCGAAGGGTTCGTATTCACTCTCGGCGCCACCCCACGCCTCGTTAAGTGCGACGACCGGCAACACCCAGCGCACCGGGTGACGGTCATACTTAAAACACAGCGCGGGCATAAAGCCGTCCTCGACCGACCGGCACACTTGCTCCCACCAGTCATTGCGGAACCAAGTGCCCGACCCGTTCACAGCGTAGCGTTTGCATTCGATTTGGAATGGCGGCAGCACAAGGTCGGAGCAGTCTGCGACCTGATACTGGTCGAGGTTGCGACGCAACGGAGTGTCCAGACCAAGCGCCTCGGTCAGCTCATTGGCGACCCATCGCTCGAAAGCCGCACCCTTTGCACGCTGTGACGCGCCCATCAGGTCACGCGCCTAGCGGCCTGCACGAGCTGGTCGAGCTTGTCGCCCCGGCGCTCAAAGCGTTTGTCTAATTCTTGTGACAGGATGTCGTCGGCCAGAGCAGCCATTGATCGGTGTGCGCTGCTCTTCAGCTCTAGCTTGAGTGCGTCGACAGTCGATTGCCGCAGACGCAACAGGGTGGGTTTTATATCGCTCATAAAAAAATATATTATTGGGGTTGCAATCTGATATCAACTAGCTTATATATAGATTATCGATAGAGAGAAAAGGAGATTATCGATGACCGGCCCCCAACCCTTCATACGGTATTACAATGGTCGCATTGGCTTTTGGGAATACTACCGCATCGAGGCGCCGACGCTTGAGTTCTTGGAGCGCGGCATCTCGGATTTCAAATCCTCTTGGGAAACCTACGAGCCCATCGTCGACAGCCGCCCGCAACAGCACGGCGACGACAAGTGGGTCACAATCGTCAAACGATTTCACAGGAATTAGGCATGACTAAATACGTTGCATATTATCGCGTGTCGACAAAGGCGCAGGGGCAGTCCGGCCTCGGCCTTGAGGCACAACAACACCTCGTCGCTCCGTACAGCGACGACATCATTCACTCATTCACCGAGGTAGAAAGCGGCAAGGTCGACAACCGGCCCCAGCTCGCCGCAGCCCTTGAGCTGTGCCGGGACACTGGCGCTTCCATCCTCATCGCCAAGATCGACCGCCTGTCACGCGACGCTGCGTTTCTCCTAACTCTCCGCAAGGCGGGCGTCGATATCGTGGCGGCTGACATGCCCAACGCTGGCACACTGGAATTTGGTGTGCGTGCTGTCGTCGCGCAACACGAGCGTGAGGAAATCAGCCGCCGCACCAAGCAAGCCTTGGCCGCAGCCAAGGCGCGTGGCGTCAAGCTGGGCTCGCCTGACCCGCAGGCCGGTGGCCGAGCGTCTGGTGTGGCACGCCGGGCCAAGACTGCGAGCATTGCAGACAAAGCTCTGCCAATAATCACCGCGCTGCGCGATGCTGGTGCATCGCTACGCGCCTGTGCCCAGCGCCTCAACGAGGCGGGCATACCCACGGCGACCGGCAAAAGCTGGCACGCCTCAACCGTGCGCAACTTGGAAAAGGAGTACAATTATGCGTGACACTATCACGGACATCATGTCCATCTTAATCATCTTCGGCACCGGCTACCTGATGCTCTGCATCGGGCCCGGTGTTGAGGACGCAATTATTCAAGCGAGGATAAAATAATGGTCGGGAAAGTTACACCAAATGATATTGTCAGTGCCAGCCGGGTGCCAGCACTGCTCAATGCGTCCCCGTGGGAGACGCCAAACGACGTAATGAAAACGTGCAATGCTGCGCGCGATGGTCAGCCCTTGCCGGGCATCGACCAGAATGAAGCGATGGCGTGGGGTGACGCATTGGAGCCCACCATTTTGCGCTTGGCATCTGTTCGCCTCGGCCTGTACAATACTAGGTTTGATTATGACACTGCGTTTTTTCATCCAGACCTAGCATTGGCTGCGTCACTTGATGGCACGGGCGTCGGGCACCACGTCTGGGAAACCGATGCCGCCAAGGGCGTGTATTGCATGAACGCCGACATCATAGACACGACCGGCCCCGGCGTGCTTGAGGCCAAGAACACGGGCAGCCAGCCCGAAGACATACCGGCGCCCTATCGTGGCCCGCTACAGCTACAGGCACAGATGATGTGTACGGGCTACCAGTGGGGCGCGGTGTGCATCCTGTATCGGGGCACCGAGATGCGCATGTTCGTTTACGAGGCCGACCCGGTTGTGCAGAAAAAAATTGCAGACGCCATCAAAGACTTTGAGATACGCCGCTTGGGGCCAGACTGGTATCCTGCAATGACAAGCGCCGACGCCAACACGATCTACGACAAGGTCGATGACGGTGCCGGTGAGATTGACTTGGATGCAGCGGGCGGCAATGACTTCCTGTCTGATTTGATTATCGCAAAACGCGATAAAAAAATTGCAGAGGAACGCATCGCTGATGCCGAGACTGCGCTCAAGGATGTGCTGGGCGTTCACGAAAGCGGCTTCGGCACGGTGGGCAACCAGCACTACAAAGTGCTGTGGAAGATGCGAAACTACAGCGCGCAGCAAGAGAAGGTCGTGCCTGCCAAGCCTGCACGCACGGTGCGTCAGAACACGCTGACCCTGAAGGAGCTTGACCAATGAACGTGACGCCAAAGCAGGCCGAGCTGTTGACGGTCATCAAGGAGTTTCAGGAGCTGAACAATTACTCGCCGAGCATCAAAGAGCTGGGCGAGCTGACCAACAAAAGCTACACCGCAGTGCGTTGCATGTTGGTGCAGCTTGAGGATCGGGGGCGCATCCGGCGTGTGCCGGGCGCCACCCGTTCTTTAGAACTATTATAAATTAAACGGCTGGTAAGACTTGCCGTCATAAACCAACGCCTGCTGCCGGTTGTGGATTGGATTGTAGCTACAATGCACCCACCCGGCGGCAGGGTCGTTGGGGTCGTAGTACTCCAGAATGAGCTGGTCAAACTCGACGTTGTCTATCAGCCACCTTGCCAGCTCGACATTCGCCACACCCGGAACCTCAAAGTCCACAGCCTGCCCCTTCGCGTGCTGGCTGTTTTTGCTTGAGCCTATGGCCTCGCACAGGGCGGGGCTACGATAGCCAGAGGACGGCGCTATGGGCACTCCGTAGTGTTCCCTGACTGGTTCTAGGATGTTCTCACAAACAGCCCTGAGACAGCTTGTATGGCCCTCTGAGGGGGTGTTCTTTATGCCCCGGCGCAGAGCCGTTTGGCTCTTTGTCATCTCGGCCAGCGTGAAGTGTTTGGAAAGACGCACCGGGGTACTCACTTTTTTCTGAGGCTCATCAGCTTGTCGGCGCCTTTGATGCCGAAGCTACTGCTTATGGCTATAAACAAGAGGTACTGGTACCAACTAGGGAGGCTTTCAAGAACTATGAAAGCCTCTCGCACGCCTGCCCGCGTGGGCTCATATAGCGTGAAGGGCAGGGGCAGTAGTAGCACCACAAGTGCAAGCTCGTCTTTCCAACTTCCCTTCGTTGCGTCGGCCATAGTATTCTCCCACGCGACCTCGCCAGCCGCGACCTTTTTTGATACTTCCGCATCTGCCTCTGCCTTTGCGACACGCGCTCGTGACTTTGCCTGCGTCTCCGATACTTTACCATCGACATAACTTCCGGCGACGCCCAACACGCCGCTGATTACACTGCCCCACATTTTTTTCTCCGATCATCAATCTCTTTTAAGGTTTCATCGAGCTGCTTCAGCTCGTCGTTCTCCAACATCGTTGCGATGTCCAAATTCATACGCACAGTCCTGTGCCTAAATACAGGTCTAAAATACACCCGCCGCACATCCAAAGCAACCAAACACAAAACGTCGACCGCGTCCGGATCAAGACGCATTTTTGACTTTGAGCCCCGTGAAGTTGCCCAGCGATAGCGTGGCTTGCACCTCGCATTTTTCTTGTCGATGGTTGGCCTCGATGATGTTTTGATTTCGCAGCGGTAGTGCTGCCCGGTGTCACGCATTATTAACAAATCAAAGTCCTGCTGTTGACACAGTATCGCCCGATGCCCAAGGTTTTCTATCACACCGGCAGCTATCAGCTCCCCCGCCCGGCCTGTCTTTACCGCTGTTTTTTTGGGCGACACTTGTGGTCACAATGCCCGCAAGAACAATGCCCAGAAGACCAATCCAAAAACTCCAATGACGCCTGTTACGATGCCCACAAAAATGGCTACCGCCTGTACGAACTCCTCGCGGCGCTTCTTGGCAAGCGCCTCTTGCACCCGCCTCGACTTACGCGCTTGTGCTTGGAATGTTTGCCAGTCTTTCCACAGTCCCGGACGCCCCGACCAGATCATAGTCTCTTTGAGTTGAGCCTCTTGTTGCTTGAGCTTTTCAAGGGCCATAAATTCTTCAAGGTCATTGCTTTGCACTCCGGGCTTTTTCTTTTTCTTTGCTCGACGCGATAGCTCTTCCTTAGCCCCAACATATTTTGTAATCGCGGAACCAGCGTCGGCCAGCTCGCGCCCATTTTGAACGACTTGCTTGATGACTGCAAAAGCAGCGTTGGCAGCGGCAAGCTCGGCTAACATTGCTAAACCCCGTCGATAAGAATGTTCAGTAGCAGAAGGATAGTGGCGCCGCCGGTTCCAACGATAACCATCTCAAGTCTCTTGATGCGGTTGAGCGTCTCCAACCAACGCTCGGCACAAATAGCCTCGTGCGTGTCGATCTGCGTCTTGACCTGTTGAGCCGTTGGCTTTGGCATCAGTCAGCATCCGCAATCGTAAGTGTGCCAGCTTCGACTTGACGTAGGATTTCTGCGTAGTGACGGTTGGCTGGGTCAAGCGGGACAGTCATTTCTGTGCCATCAATCGTTGCTTTAACAGCTATGTTTTCTGAAGACTCAAAGCGCAAAACATATTGCGCTGATGTAATGTTCATTTCATTCATAATTATAACTCCGCATCAA
>Ga0181394_1000132_pt1 | contig 30026 bp, 40 predicted proteins | sample 17SPOviralmetaG_FD_130123 | JGI IMG/M metagenome (GOLD analysis project Ga0181394, IMG submission 130123) | Marine viral communities from the oligotrophic San Pedro Time Series (SPOT) site, San Pedro Channel, CA, USA - 17 SPOT_SRF_2010-11-23 | ecosystem: Environmental > Aquatic > Marine > Strait...
TGGTATTCTACATTAGTTTCCGAATAAAATTCCAGCCATCCCGTCCTGGATTCGTAACACGTTAAAGTTCACTGCGTAGACACGAATTTTTTCATCCGAACGATTAGCTCCGACGATTGCATTTCTTATGTGAATTTTAGCGTTGTCTAGACGACTGAAATTACAGTTACCTGTTGACTTGTATTCGGATGCGTTCATACAGAAATGATACGCGTAGTATCTTGTATAGAATGGCACGTTGTATTCTTCATGGAATGCCGAGATACCGTAGTCTGAGTTGTAATAATTCTGGACCGAATGAAAATATGTCGGACTCATATTTTCCAAAAGTGTTGTACCATTCAAAAGTATGTCCGCCGAGTCAAATGTAAAACGATCGGTCGCGACGTTGTCTGTCAATGTTGGGATACCAAAGAACAGAGACTTGACTGGGTGATTAAAGCTGGAAATATCAATGTCATTATAGCCGATGACCAAATTTTCCTTAATCATCTGAGTCTGTGTGATGATAAAATCCATTTTATGACTCGTGAGCTTCTTCCTTTCCTGTGTGTCAAGGAATACATAGTTTCCATAAAGTTTAGCTTTGACTGGAGTATTCGTCTCAGTGAAAGTAACACGAACCTCGACTTGGTGATATTGTAAAGCCACCATGGGAATAAAAGACTTTCGACTATTAAAGAAGAATGTCAACGGAAGAAAGTTAGTATTCGTCACCGAACACTTGTTGTTAATCTCCTGGGACTTTGTGTATGTGTCCGCCAAGTAATTTTGGTAAATATCACTTACAAAGTCAAAGGGTTGAGAGTCAATCTTTTGTCCTCCGACATAAAGATCAAGCGTCGCGCCCTGAAAAGCTTCGACAAGTTCTTCACCTTCAAACCAGAGACCCGTCAAAAGATCTCCATAGGAAGGAATGACACAAGAATCGTCGGCCAGTGTAAACTCCTTGATAAACTTTGGAGCTTGAGCAAAGTTTGTGTGTCTCGAAAACTTTTCAGAGAACAGAGATGTTCCTTCGTTACTCGTAAAAAACACATCTTGGGCACCTTTCGCGACAAGTTGAATTAATGCACCAGACATTTTCTAATAGAGACTCAGATTATAAAACTAAACACTTTCCCTGGAAAGGAGACTCATCTTCCTTTTCAAGGTTCATAGTTATGTTAAAACCCCCTTGTTTGTATACTCTCAGACGTTTCTTATACATGGCGTGAAGTATAGACCATTGATCTACAATGTCATAAATCTGTGGGTTGTTTTGTTTACCGGGTGTTTCTCTCATGACACGACCAATAGACTGCTGGATATCAGACTTTGGTGTCGACAAGATGACTGTATCTAAAGTTGGGATGTCTAAACCTTCGTGAGCTTGACTGAACGTCGCAAAGATGATTTTCTTTTTAGAAGATGCTTCGAGGTCTGCTTCTTTCATACCACCCATGTAGAGACCTGAATTTTTGGGAAAGCATTGATGTAAAAATTCACAGTGCTGTCTTCGATCACTGAGTACTAATAACTGTCTCGTTCCAGCTGATGCTTTCTTTACGAGCTGTACCAACATTTGATTACGACCTCTATGCTCAACAAGTTCTGTAATCATATTGACGAGTGAAACATTTCCCGTTCGACTACACGGCGGGGGATTTCTAAACATTGGACATTCAAACTCCACGGGAAAAACATCCACTTGTTCTTGATTTTCACGCTCGACTGCAAAAAATATTGGACCCATGAACCAATGAAGCACCTTGGACAATCCATCTTTTCGAACAGGTGTTGCCGATAACCCGAAGATGTGCTTGGGACACATTTTGAAGAGAGACTGACTAAATACTTTTGCACATATGTGATGAGCTTCATCAACGATGACCGTGCCAACAGTTTCAAAGTCGCCAAATGAATATTCTTTCAGAGACAATGACTGAAGCATTGCAATGATAAAGTCACATTCAACTTCTTTTTTGTCTTGTTGAACGAGACCAATCGTGGCCCCCGGGCAGAATTGTTTGATTCTTTCACGCCATTGATTGGCCAAAAATTCTTTGTGTACAATGATCATGGTTCGATAACCAAGTTTACATGCGATGGCCAATGATACCGTTGTCTTTCCAAAACCACATGGCAGAGATAACACACCATGACCAGCTTCCATAGCTTTTGCGAGAGCTTCATTTTGATGGGTTTCATCACGAAGTTTCCCATGAAACTTGAGGTTCACCTTTGTTGGTTCGGGGCGACGATCTTCTTTGGCTTTACCAAATTTTTCTTCGGCGTAGTACCTCGGAACACAAATTCCAGATTTCCCATTTTTAAAAACCTTGAACGGTGGTGGTGGATAACCAAATTCTGTATTGACCAATGGCCGAACAGTTAGATCTTTTTTAAGTTCTGGTGATGGATTTGAAACTATATAGCCCGACCTTGATAGCATTATTTAGTTAAAGACTAAAAACTTTAATTTACTACAATATGCCGACCCTTAACGTCGATGAAAATATTAGTAAGATTCGCCAAACGATTGATGAAATGACTCGTGAGATTCTTCGCCTTGAAGGGTCCCTTCGTGTTTTCTTGGGATTCAAGGAGAATGGTCTGTCCGAAGTTGATATGCCAGAGGTCGAGGTCGAAGCCGAGGCTGAAGCTAGCGAAAAGAACTAAGTTTCCATGTATAGCCAGTACAATCACCAGCGGTCCATTGACCTATGAATTCTATTTCTAGTTCAATTAGATCACCCTTTATAAGAGATTGAAGAGGCCTTGTGCCCATATTTTTACACATCACTCTCCTATAACGGAATGGAACTTTGATGGTTAGAACTTTACCATCGAGTGGGTTATCTTTCACCCATGTTGTATGCTTAGCTGCCACACGATCGATCATTGAATCTGGAACAATGACTCGCATGTATTTTTTATTGTTAAAATCGTAGATCGGTTCATGAATTGTGCCGACGAATCTCATATATAAGTATGATAAGTAAAACTATAAGTAGCATGATGACGTGTGTAATCATGAATGGCTCGTGTGGTTTGCGTGTTCCAAATTGTTGATTACAGAAAGAACGTCCGACTTCAATGGCTGCTTCGATACTGGAGTAAGGTGTATTTCTTGGAGACATCATACCGCACATGGCGACCTTTTTAGATTTTCCAAAGAATGGGAGTTGTCCATTTGGATTGAGAACACCCGACGACTGATCGAAAACCCACTGAGTTCCATTCCATGATGCACCCCACCCGAGACGAATGTTTTTTGGTTGGACTAGACCCAGTTGTTCGATGACTTGTTCGATGAGTTTTTCTTCATCCATCTTCAAAACATCTTCTGTCAAGTTGCAAATCACACACGACACGATCTTCTTGTTTGGGAGAACAACTGGTTGAAGGTTGAGTTCGGTATCCATGGCGTATTGAAGATCACTTGGGATGTCCATCTCTTCTTCGTACTCTAACATGATGTTGATGGCACCGTATGTACTCGACTTAATTTTATCTTCTGCGTCTTCACCCCAATTATCTTTGATCAATTGGATGGCCGGAGTATTGTCGACACAAAGAATTAAAAATCCATCTTTGATAACCATACCACTTTTGAATTGTGCGGCAAATCCATTGTCTAGATACATAACATCTTGAAGTTCCGAACCAAAGTCAAACTTGACACCCTTGTCAACCAACGCTTGTTGCATAGCATCACACATGACTTTACCTGAAACTTTTTGCGTGTATTGCTTAGACATACCCACGTGATCAAAACTTTTTACAAACTCATAGGCTGTCATCACATCCCAAGTCACACCATCCATCACAAGTGTCAAAGCCTTGATCAACTTTTCACCATCTTCTGAAAGTTCTCCGATGGCATCCTCGAGAGAAATCTTCTTGAACTTCCATGGCATCAAAAGTACACGAGTGGCCAAAGATCCGAGTGTCAAATAATCTTTGGATGAAAGATTTTTTTGGACAATGTCCATGACATCCGAATCAACTTTTTCAAAAATATCATCCCACTTAATGTTCATCTCTTTGAACAAACTTTTTGTATTGATGAATGCTTTATCAAAAACAATTCGATGAGCATGCATATCTCGTTCTGTCACAGATGGTTCCCACCACGACCCACCTGCGGATAATTTTTTATCGTAGATGGTGACCTCGTGATCTGTAAATTTTTTAAGTTCCCATGCAATCGACATACCTGTGGGACCTGCACCAACAATATGAATCTTCATTCTAATATTAAGGTAGATATAAAATATTGTGTGTCGCGGCATAAAATCCTGTCAGAGCGACAGTCAACCACGTTTGTAAGTCCATATATTGTTTACCATTGTAAAGTATGAACAAAATTAAAAGAACGTGCATAGGAAAATCCTCTTTCCCGTACTTGACGTAAAATCCAAGGGCCGCCGATAACGCGAGAATCAGGGCGTTTACAAATGACGAGTAGCTTGGAGCATACAGCATCCACGCTGTGTATAGCAGTGCAATGTAAGATATGAAGATGGAACGTCTACCAAATTCGCGAGTACTGTCGACAATGTCAAGAGGTTTGCCCTGGATACTTTTTGCAATCCAATGTGGACCTAAGATGAGATATGAGAAGTATAAAGTCAAAAATATCTGCCACATGATCTAATATGAGGAAATAAAAAAGGTATTGTTATAATAAGATGTTGACATGTCGTACACCAATACATCAAAGAGTTAAGACATGGAGATTTGCTGGTAAGTTCTTATTGAAGAATGCAACTACTAAAGATAAAGCAGCACTCGGTCGTTGGACAAAAAAGGAACTACTCGACCTTGGTCCCACGTTTGTGAAGCTTGGGCAAATCGTTTCGACGAGGGGAGATCTTTACCCCGCTGAATTTATTAGCGAACTCGAATCACTTCAAGACAATGTTCCCCCCGTCGACTACGAAGATATAGATGAATACATCGACAGACGTATATTTAAACATTTCGACAGGGAATCTTTTAAATCTGCAAGTATTGGGCAGGTACATAAGGCCACACTCATGGATGGTACTGATGTTATTGTCAAAGTGAAACGACCTAATATTTTGGAAACCATGGAGTACGATACTAAAAATGTCAAGGACATTGTTGAATTTTTAGAAAAGGTTGGAATAGATACTGGCACAGGCACTGGATATGTTCTTAATGAAACAATTGGCAATCTTTTGGGTGAAGCTAACTATACTCAAGAAGTTGAGAATGCTGTAAACTTTCGAAAGAATATGCGTGACATCAAATGGCTCAAGGTACCAAAAGTTTATACCGAATATTCCAACGAAAATGTCATCGTCATGGAGTATGTCGATTCAACTAAGATTACAGAAATTGTAGACCCAGATGTCAATAAAAAGAAAGTATGTGAAGCTATCATTAATTCGTATGTCATTCAGACTATGGAAAAGGGATTCTTTCATGCAGACCCTCATCCGGGTAACCTTGGTTTTTCTGACAAGGGAAAGTTGGTGTTCTACGATTTTGGTCTCGTAATACCAATCACCGAAGAATTGAAAAATGGTTTCATGGAACTCTTGGTTCACATCATCAACAAGGATACGAAAAGTATTGTCGATACATTGGTCCGTCTAAAAATTATTATTCCTACGGCTGATCTTCAAGATATTCAAGCATTTTTTGAATTAATTTTGGGTTACATGGAAAGTTTGAATCCCAATGAACTCGTGTCAGATGAACTCATGAAGACTCTCGCAGATGAAAAACCATTCGTGATACCTTCGTCGTTCATCTACTTGGCCAAAACATTTTCAACTATCGAAGGAATATGTTTACGCCTCGACGATAACTTTAACTATTTCACATATCTTGAACCATTGATACGAGACAAAATAACCGAGACGTTTGACGTAAAAGATATTATCACCACAACGGCTGAAATGCCAACACGTGTCAAAAATATAAGTACAGCTGTTCTAGGCCTTGAAAAGTCTAGAACAGCCATGAAAAGGTCGATCGATAAAACGAGACGAGAAATACGAATGGCTCAGTATAGTATATTATGTGCCATGATGGCTGATAGGTTCGCGGATCAAGAGAATATTTTCTTATTCGGGACTTTCCTTTTTAGTACCCTGTGGTTCACATTTATTTCTCGTAAAAATCGATAGACGTCGATTGCTTTTCTTCGAAGAACTCACGATGTTGCTTGAAAAGGTCCTTCACGCGACGTTCTTCATCCTTGGCGATGTCCTTGAACTTTTCGGACATGCGTCGAAGATCTTCGCGTCTTTCTTGTCGAAGTTTCTTACCGAACCTCTTAAGCTTCTTCTTAGAGAATGTTTTGGATGCACTTACTTGGATGGTAAGCATTTTACAATGTACTACCATTTAATTTTTAAGCCATTAGTTCCACGAAAAAAGTTAAAACATATCTGTAGCCTGACCTCACAGGTAAAACACCGTGTAAATGTTTAGTTCCTTCGTAAGCAATCATATCACCCTGATCATAACATAATATAGGAAGACATATGTCATTGTAAAAAATATAAAATTCGCCACCTTTGAAATCATTTTTGTCAGACAGTAAAAAATTTATAGTGTATCGACTAGTATCCGTGTGTGTATTCATACTTGGTCGTTCGTGAGGTGCATATCTCTTTAAGAAAACAAAACCCGGTGTGTACGGAATGAGATTTTTACATTTGTCCCATAATTCTTTATTTTTGACGCAACAATCACTGAAAATATCAACTTGATATACAGGTTTGCCATCAACTGGTTCGTGATACATATCAAGTTTGTATTTATTTGTGGTTTTGATTAAGTCTTCACACAAAGCCTTACTCAGAACTCTCTTTTCGAACCGCATCTAATTTAAGTCGCTTTAACTTTTCTTCGAATTCTCGGCGTTCACCCGGACTTTCGATGGATGTGCCGTTAACCAGGGCTTCAATTTCTGGTCCCGTGAGATGCATGGCATTGACTCGGAAATCTTTAAAGGCTTCCATGGTGATAGGTGCCAACGGTTGGACGAGCTCATAGATGGCGTTGGCGTAATCTCGGATTTCTTTTTGTGCGTGTTCATCCATACGAAGATGAAGGTAATGCATCAAGTTGTGTAGATTGATCTTCCAATAAAATTCTGTATAGGTGCACTGCGGAAGATTACCACGAGCCTGTTCTCTACAGACACCCTGTTCAAGGAGATCTTCATAAACTTCAAAGGAGTGTTCCAAATGTTCTCCAACTTTTTGAGTTCTTTCTTCATCAATTTCAATGACACCTTCAGATCCCTGATTATTGACTTTTGACTGACCTCTCAGAACCCCGGGGTTGTAGTACTGTTTCGGTACGACGGAGTAGCGGGCGGAAAGTTCGTTGACGGATGATGTTCTATGTCTAAAATGTTGTCTTGTGATGTAGATTGGCATTTTGATGTGAAATTTAAATTCCACCATTTCGAAGGGGGTTGTGTGCCAGTGTCTAAGGAGATATCGTAAAAGTCCTCGGTCACCTCTTGAGGTCTTAGTCCCATCTCCATACGAGACTCTCGCTGCCTGGACGATTGAGGTGTCCAGGTCTTGTTGAGGCATGTGGTCAACCAAGCGTACAAATCCGTGATCCAAGACATCTTTTTGCATCTTATCTAAAACCTTATCCATTTATTTCTTTAATCAAGTCACCGAGATCTCGGTAGTACCTCTTAAGATCCTTTTCAAATCTTTTGGTTTGTGTATGTTTTTCGTCGTTCAGATAAATCCACGCGAGATTTGATTTTGAATATTTGGTTGCCTTTTGGTTTTCATTGGGTCGTCTCGGAACCAACTTTGTAGACTTTTTGATCTTTTTCGTAGATTTGACTTCGACTCGATTGACAAAACTCAAAGCTTGCATGACAGTGTCTGCCAAGTCGTCTTTCTTCTTTGACTCTAAGAATACTGGAAGCCAATGAGCATTGACATCATCTTGTCGTATGAATTCTTCACATCTCTCAATAGAAACTTTCTTTCTTTTCAGATATTGTGATCTACCCGGACCGGCGACATCTGGAATCTTGTGTCGAGCATCATAGATGATAGTTTCTGCATCTGGACACTTAATGATAAAGTAGGCGTGCAAGAAATGCATGACCGAGACCATCTTTTTGTTTCTGTCTGGTTGCTTTTCTATTAAGACTGTCTTTGCGTTGAGTACCCATGGACGAGCATCGAGGTGTTTTCTTAAAGAAACATAGATGCCATCGGAGTGCTGAGGTGGGACACCTGATACATCCCATTCAACCACGAGGTTTGATGTTTCGTTGAGCAAACACATTGCGAGATTCTTTATACCTACGTCGATACTAAGAATCATTAGTTAAAGGACCTGTTATTTCTTTAATTACGTGCGCGGAAGTACACTCTTCTTCCTCCACCACCACCACCACCACCACCACTATTACCAAGGAATGACATCGCTATGAAAGCAACACACATGATCATAAACAGAATTGACGAGGACCCGGAAATCCACGCATTCTTTGTGACGAATGAAACGAAGTTAAACCCACCCGTAGCCACATCCTTTGCGGCACCCGCAGCGGCATCGGCAACTTCTTTGACACCTTCAGCAACTGAGCCAACATCATTGAGAGCATCGCGAATAGCCTGAAACGGGTTCATGGTATTATAGACGAGCATGAGCGCCAACGTGCCACCCGCGGCGTACACACCCAATTTCTTGAGGCCACTCTTTGCTTCTGTGGAGAGTTCGACGGCGTCATCCGCGGCCTTTGCGGCATCCGGTGCTTCTTTAGATACCTGCTTGGCGACCTCTGGTCCTTCTTCTTTCAACTTTTTGGCTTGCTGAGCTGGTGTATCATCAGCCTTTTTAGCGAGACGACTGAGACCCTTCTTCGTAGAATCTGATAACTTTTTCATGATACCGGTCGTTTTAGTACCAAATTTCTTCATGAAGTCTCCACCTGCACGAGCAGCCTTTGAAATTTTGGTACCGACTGTCACCTGTCCACGACCCATCTTAGCAAGAAGATCCTGACCATTACTCGTCTTGGCGAGACGATTGACTGTTGTTTGATCGAGACTTTTACCAATGGTTATCAAGTCATCATCTGGTAATTGCTTCATTGTCTTCGCGAGATCGTCGGGATCTACACTCTTAAATACTTTAGACATGTCAGTTTTACTGATACCCTTAAATGTATCCATAAACGTGTCTGCATTTTTAAGAGATGCGCGAGTCGCATCAAGAGCCGACTCACTGACATTTGCAGCACTTCTAGCCAGTTTAGCCGACATATTTAAATTAGCCTGATATTTTTTTTACACGTCATAAATATTGGTATGTTTACTTTCTTCCGTTCTCTTGCATGTCGGGCCATTACCTCTATATCCTTCTCTACATGGCTTGTAACAAAGACCTGCGTCCTTAACTTTACCTTCCGGACAATCTAACGGTGCAGGTTTACCTGCTCTTGAATATCGATTTCTGGGTTTGTCACAGAATGCCGTACCAAGTGCACCAGATCTAAAATTGAAACCCGGGCATTCGCGGTTGCAAGTACTTCCTCTGTATCGAAACCCTGGACGACACGGTTTGCGTTGGTAAAAGCATTTTCTGAATGGATTACTACATTTATTACTTGGTATATAGGAATGAATACCTTTAAGACAGGTTAAACCCGTATTTTTAGATCCAGGTGGACAAGTTCCTTCACATTCTAATGCTCTTGACTTGTAACCCGGGCGACATTTCGGGTAGCACAAAGCACCTTTCTTTTCTTTGTCCGGACCACATCTAGTAGGTACAGTACCTACACCGCGACCATATGTGTCATTGATCGCGCTCACGAGTTTTGAAATCCACGGTGTGAGGCCAGCGATTGGTAGAGTCAATGTAGCCATCGCAATCTTTGCTGGGTCACCAGACTTCCATGCCTGTACTCGTTGCTGGACATCTGTTTTATAAGTTCTGACCATTGTTTTACCGAGTATAGTTTCAAAAAATTTCTGACCCGGTCCAAGTTTACAATCATTGTTTTTGAAATCAAGACCCAGGCGTATACAATAGTCCTTTGTAAAGTCACAATCACCTCGTTCATAGTTAAACTTTACACCATACGCAGATGGATTCAAACGTTGATTATGCTTCGAGGTTCGTACACCATATTCACAATATGATATGAGATTTCCATAAGGTTGAGCGAGGCAGACCTTTCTCGATAATTGTCTATTAACAACATTTGGTTGTGTTTCTTTACCTGGGTCCGCCGAGTTTATGACTCTGTATGTATCTGTGTAGCTAGCTACGAATGGTGTGTAGTCTTCCGGTATGGGACCCGATGCAGGTTTGAAGGGATTTGAAAAATCCAAATGTTTAGAACGCATACGTTTGTTATATTCTTTGGCACCATACTCAGACAAAGTTACACCTATACGCTCTTCGTTTGACAAGAAAGGAACCTTTTCTATATGTTTAGCTTTACCCTTTGAGGCATAAAAGTCGTACACAATCTTGTCACGTTTTGTTGTATTCTTCATCGCTTTATCCAAGGCAGCTTCAAGTGATTTTTCTAATTTTTCAGACAATTCAGAATCTCCACCTTCTTTACCGAATGAAGCTGAAAGTAATTCAACGAGTGTATTTTTATCCAAAAGCTTGAAAGCATCCGCAAGCACTTCGGACGTCATTTTCTTTTGAAATTCAGCTTCATATTCTGGAAATGCAGCTGTCATTGGAAATGTCATGGGGTAAGCTTTTCCTAATTTTTTCTGCATCTGGACATCAATGTAATTACGTTGGTTTCGAACAACTTGATTTGCTTGGAAATTATTGAAACCAAATGGATCCGTCATATCTAGTGCAAATGAAAATACTTCAAATGCAATCATCACCGCTAGACAGAGTGGACCACATGAAGCACCGTATGTGAATTTAGTAGATAGTCTAGAACCAACTTTAGCTCCGGTTTTTGCCGCCGTTTTAGCTCCAACTCTAGCAGCAGTTTTAGATGCAGCCGCTACAGCTGCCTTTTTCTTAGCCGTCGCCAACGCACCTTTAGTGAGAGCATTAGTTACACTTACAACGACAACTTCGGCCATGTAACTCACAACCAATGTTTCAATGATGTCGGCAGTTATATCAAGTGATTTCTGAAACTTTGTTTTTGTTTTAGGATCTTCAAATTCACAACACCCATCCTTGAGTGGTTTCATACCCTTTGGACACTTTCCATCTTTCACATCTACCAGACATGTTTTTCTGTATTCGTCCCGGATATCTTTTCTAATCTGTTCTCCGTCTAGATTAATCTGTTTGGCTTTCAGATCTGTTTTTTCATCGAGACCTTTCTCGTAAGCAACAACTTCTGGTGATGCCTTGACTACCGTTGACACCAAATCATAAGCCATGTATGCTGATGATGATGAAAGTGATAACATGATAGAGAGTATTATCAACAATAGCAATATTGTGAGTCCACCGTTATTACCTGTGTTGTTGTAATAATACCCATTAGCATTCATCCTACTTAAAGGGCATATTTTTTTAAAGAGTAGATTATGTGGTGCTGGTGGTGTTGTCACCCCTATGATACCGAACCCCTTAGTCTACCTTACGGGTACGACGAACTTCGAAATAAATTTTCAACGACAGGTAATTTTTGTTCCTGGAGTTGTATGAAATCTTATGCCATAGATCGGTATGGTATCAACAAAGGAAGTATTATATGTGGAAACATTATCATGATGCGTCGACGAATGTATAACAATTCGGGTTCTGTGAGACCCGCACCAAATCGTTACAGGCTTGACGTATTTGGTGGCGACATGACCATAGAAGAATTTAGAGCAGCGTGTATTATAGACCGAGAAAGACCAAAGACTATAGAAACCGAATCCACGCGAGACGTTGTAGTACCGTTTATTTCAAACGCGAGAAAGACGGATGAAATAAAGAATACGAATGATTCTATAGTACTTAAGAGGAACAAACCTCTAAAGAGAAACCAAAATAGTTTAGAATCGGCACTAGGCCTGATTATTAATCCTCCTCATAACCCGGAGTAACACATCTGTAAATGTAACGAATATTGTCACCACTCTTTTCGAGGCCAAAGGCCTGAAGAAGTTCATCGTTGTTACACTTGATATCAAGGGCACTACTATTCAATGAGCTTATGTCATTGTCTTCGTCGTATGTAGAATATTTGGTGGTGGCAGTTCTCACCTTGGTCGGACCTTTGAGATCGATACAATCATACTTGTATTGCACCTTGGAACCACTGCGGTTCGGGTGAAGAACGAAACTCGTCATGGCTTGCTTGGTACCACAAATAGCAGACTTACCACCGAGACCTGCAACAGTTCCCTGTTCAGATTTACCCTGCTTACCATACTTACCAAGTTTGGCACTACCAGGTTCATCCAGGGAAGCACAACCATAATGATACTTGTCACTTCTGAGCATAAAACCTTGGAGGCCGGTAGTCATACCATCTTCATTTTCTGCACACACAATAGGAGTGCCGGCAAGTCTATCAATTGTTGTCGTGTCATCGTCTGCTGCCACAAGAGTTTCAGAATCCTTGTAGAGTCCATCTTCAACTTCGGCTTCAACGGCGATACTAGAGTAAATTTCTTCGCCATCGTCAGCTCCAACAATTAATTCGTCAGTAGAAGCACTGAGATTATCCTCACCAAAAACTGACGCCTGCGACGATGTGGTCACAACAGGTGCCGGTTGGACTTCCTTTTTGAGACCTAAAAATTTCCATTCTGTAGACACACCGTATGCAACACCCGCGATTGAACTCCCGATGGATCCGAGCAAGGCCAACGGCACAATGGCGTTAGACATTTTATATAATATTAGATTTTTTTATGTCACCTGGAACAATTTGAACATTCATCTTCTGTGTATACATAATCACAGTGTTCACATTCGTTGAGAACTTTTATATTTCGCTTGACGAGTCTACCCTGTGAATAAAGCGTGAGATCCTTCACAGTGTAAATTCCGTATTCAATCATTTTTTCTAATGAAGGAAACTTCATTCTATAATTCAATGTAAGTATTTCCTTATTCGGGTTTCATACAGCATGAAAAAGCCTTGGCGACAGCCTGCTTCGCCTTGAGCATACCAGCAAAGCCATCAACAATCGGCGGCACCATAGTCTTGAGAATCATTTCAAACTCAGTGTCCTTTTCACCCGCGTCAATTTGTTCAATCAAGTGGTTCAACAATGCGACGACCAACTTCTTCTTTTGCGGACCTTCAAGGTTCTTGAACTTGGCGGCACACATCATGAGCTTGGCCACGATCGGCGGGATATCTTCCTTTTGAAGACCATCACCAAGGTACTCACGCTTGATGTCATCAACAACCTTCACGACACCTTCGGCATCAATCTTTCCTGAGAACTTTTCCAGAATGGCTTCCATTTTATACTGTTAAAAAATATTATTATCTATTAAGAATGGACGTGGACGCCGCAGTTGCAGTGTCTATCGGTCTCTATCAAATGTATGATCACGCTATCACTGGCGAGGTTAAATCTATATCTAAAAAATACATATACTTGAGTATTTTTGCAAGTATACTATGGTTGTCATACCAATATAGAAAAGGAGCAAATTTTTCAGCCGTGTACACAGGTCTTGGTCTACTTTTGAATTTGTATCTTCTTCACTTAAAAGGAAAAGGCGATAAAAAAGAACAATGAAACCTGTACTTCGTTCCCCTGTAAAAGTCACTCCGACAAATACTATCAAATCACCAACACAAAAGGTACTTCGCATCGCAGAAGTGATTAATGGACGTGCTGCGATGCAAGGTGCTCTTTGGGGAACGCTCGATTGGAAGATGACAGGCGAAAATTTGATTCAACAATGTGAAGATCCGGTGTACGCAATGGCGGCTGCTGGTGTAGTCGCAACAGTTGCTGCGGCATCTGCCATAACCATCGATGGTATTAACGATGAGAAGTACTGGTCATTCACACCAGAAAGTGAGCTCATAAATGGTAGACTTGCCATGTTAGCCTTTGTAACTTTGTTAGGATTGAGTGCGATGTAACGTACCAAGTTTATTAGATACATTTTTTCATCCATGGACAGTGTTCCTGCTCTATGTTTCACATAGGCCAAGATCGCCCACATAGAAAGCAAAGCTTCCTTCATCCTGATTTCATAGAGGATAATATTATACCAATGATAAGCACAAGAATATAAAGACCTAATGTAAACTTGGTCCACACATCTCTAAGAGCCAGTTGATTGTCACACTTTCTCACGAGATCAAAGGCAAAGTAAGATGTCAAGGTACCCATGATACCATAAAGAATCATGAATGCACCTGTGTCGTTACCAAACAACTTTGTGATCAGAAGCGTGAATGGAATTGTCAACGCAATTGTCAATGTGTGAGACATGTACTGATTGATTTTCTTACTCTTTTCTACGTTGTCACAAGTCTCGTACATATCGATACCCATGGACGCAGTGACCATGTAAATCAGAGCCAACACGAATATTGTAAACACCGAAATCATTGGAAGTTCGATATCCAGGCGTCCATCCATGACACCCTTGGCGATGTCATAGATTTGTTCATACCTGCTTGACATTTGTTACTTTATCCTGGTATTTTATTTTGAAAATTTCTGGAACTGTGTCCAATATATGTTGAGGTGTCTTCGTCAATTTGAACTTTCCATTATGTGAAAGTCCTTCAGACACATACTTTTCAGCTTTGTCGTGATCAAATCCTTCTTCGTCGCAGTGTGCAAAATTTTTGAGTTTATTAGTCACAAAGTTAAGATCTCCAAAAGATGTGAAATGCCATCCTGCAAATTCTACGTAAGGAAACTTCCAACGTTTATCTCTGAAGTACTGTCCACCTTTTTCCATGACATCTTTCTTGTGTGTAACCACTGTACCAAACCATCTTTCAAATGTCTGAATATAATCTAAGGAGTAATTGAATGTGATCATATCGAGTGAATATGACACATCTTGTTCTTGAATCGCTTTCAGGTTTGGAATTTCATCGACGTCTGATATCATGATGATAGCGTCGTCATCGATCCCATCGAGACCTCTCGTGATACAATTTCTCTGGTGATTTTCTCTCGACCACGGATTCGAATCCGTTGGATTATCTTCAACTATGACTCGTCGTATCTTATGCATCCATGGTTGAAACTCCGACTCATGTTCCGAAAAGTAAAGTTTTTTGGGTTCTCCTTTGTGAGTCACTGTCGACTCAACGATGACAAAATAATGAACAATCGGATCTAGATACTCAAGCCTCAACTTGAGCATATCAACTTCATTATAAAATGTAAATGCATCAATAATCATTACATTTCAATAAACTTAAAGCCTTAAGTGCCGTGTGTAGTAATGCACCCTGTTGCCATATATTTAGACATATGTAACCGTCTTAAGAAATACTTCAAGCCTTATAGGACCAACCTGAATAAGATCAGAATTGGTACAGACCATGACGGTGGTTATGTTGTCGCAGACCTACCAGATTACGACGCACTTTATAGCTATGGGTCTGAAGATAAGATTACATTTGAAAAAGCTTTTTATGAAAAGTACAAAAAGCCATGTTATGTCTATGATCACACAATAGATGGTATTACGAACAAGCCTGACTACATTCATTATTTCAAGGAAGGTGTTTCTGACAAGAAGGAAGAACATCTGGATACTATTGATTCTCATCTCGAGAGAAATGGGCACATCAACAAAACGAATTTGATGATGCAAATTGATGTCGAAGGTGCAGAGTGGAAGTCTTTGCCAGCATGTAAACATCTCAAAAACTTTTCACAAATTGTAGTTGAATTTCACTTGGACAAAGAATTGTTGTCTTATAATCATTTAATAGATGATATGTACAGATGTTTGAACGAAGATTTTGTTTGTGTACACGTACATGGAAACAATTACCCGTTAATACCGTGGATCGATAACAACTTTCCGAGAGTTTTTGAAGTCACATATATTCGCCGTGATCTTGTTAAAAGTATTGAACCGGAGACTGAGCCATTCCCAATCAAGGGTTTAGACTTTCCAAACTTTAATGGACGAGCAGATATGCACATCGATTACTACTTATAAAAATAATTCTTAGTAAAGGTAAGTATGAGTAACCAGGATCTTGAAAAATTGGGAGAGATAAAGGATGTATGTTATGATCTAGACCTGTATATGGATGATTTATGGGATGATGTAGTACACGACGAACAGTTTGCTGAAAAATACAATCTCATAAATGATGAAATAGGGAAAGTTTTAGATTGGTACACCAAGTCAAAACAAAAATTGAAACAAGTTGTTGACTGGGTGCATACACACAACCAAGAAAAAGATGAAGTCATCGATAAATTAAAAACTTTGAAACGATCTTTGAAATTTTTGAAGAATGATGTTGAGTCTAAGAAATCTCTGGGACACACCATCTCTTAAAGTCTTCTTCGCCAAATTCATACGCCCATAATTTATGGACACCCACGGGTGACTTTGGTGGATCGACATCACGTAATTTTGTTTCGACGGCGAAATCGTAGGCGACTTCTTTGGCTGGAATACTGAGTGTTTTGGACAAGGAATAAAAAGTGTCGTCAGTATTCTTTGAGTATTCGGTATTTTCTATACAATGTCTATGACACGGGTATACTTTTCGTAACGAAAAGCCTCCATTTCCTACTCTCCAGTGTTTGGTATCACCGATATCTTCAGGTCTGACCCACTCTTTTTGAGAGTAGCTTGTAACACATTCTCTCCATGGTGCACCTACGTAGTCATATTCAAAAAAGTGTTCGTCTACCTTTCTAAAAATATACGAATCCCATTGCATTAAAAGAATGTGTGTCGAAGTGAAGCGAGTATAAAGTTCCGATGAACAAGAAAACTCATTGTATTCTTTGAGTGATTGAAGAGGGTGCCATGTGATGACAACATTGGTCCAGTCTTTGGTCCACTCTTTCATGTCTTTAAGATTTCTTGGTGAGCATATAATATGAAGACCAACATCCGTTCCGCCGTATACGTGAGCAATGTTCCAAAGGTTGTACTTTGTAAGTGGCTTTCGGTTACCTTCGATGAAAAGTACAGTCAGTCGTTCGGGATGCTGACACCAAACTTTTTGTTCGGGTGATGGTTCCTCCAAAGTTTTTAAATGTTCTTCGAACCACATTATACTTTTAAACATTCATGACTTTAAGTATTTCGTTTACAGCTGGGTGTCTGTGAATATCATCTTCGTTGAGATTTACGTGTTGAATATATTCCAAGTCTAGGTGATCCAATTTGTCCACTAGGTATTTCAGACCATTTTCAGTTTCGAGATCACTTTGTTCAAGATCACCAGTGATGACCAACTTTGTACCTTCGCCGATCCGTGTCAATAACATTCGCATTTGGTTAGGAGTACTGTTTTGCATTTCATCAGCTATGATGAGAGAGTTTGTAAATGTTCGACCACGCATGTACCCGAGTGGTTCGATTCGTATGTACCGATCGATTTGCATCGGTGAAAGATGTTGTTCAAAAATATCATACATTGGTTTAGTCCACGGTTCCATTTTACGTTCCATATCACCCGGTAGGTAACCCATATCTTCATCTGCGGCAACAATAGGTCTCGTCAAAGATACATATTTAAAACGATATTGTTCTAAAGCTAATTGACATGCCATCATCGTCTTGCCTGTACCAGCTGGACCAGTCGCAACAACGATTGGTTTTTGTGACCTAAGTGCCAGCATGTATTTACATTGACCATATGATTTGGGGAATTCCATCCTATTATAATTATACTTTTTTATTTGACAAATATAACATGGAATTCCATTTCATTCAAATGAGACCGACCAGGGGGTACTATTCAATGGTCGACCCAAATTCTCGGGTGCGTGTCATGTGTTTCAGCAATCACCAAACTGCTGAAAAATGTTCCAATTACCTCTGTGAATTTAGGTCTAAACACGGTAAGTGGCCACATTTTGATATGGGGAAGAGTATAACAAAAGTCACAAGCGAAAAAGTAGTTCATAAGCGTACACCACTTGAGCTCATGGAATTTTTGAATATTGTGAGCATGGGCGAGGAAGATTTGAATGCCGCCTCTCTTTACAACAATCTGTCTTTCATGTATTGTCATGATTTCAAAGTAAATGACAAAAGTCACGATGCAATTGACATTGGCTTTAGGGGTCAAGAAATTGATGGCGAAGCCGATATAAAATGTTATACTGGAATTCTAGAGATGAACTATCATTTAAAGTAATAATTTCAAATATATCTAATCATGTGTGGTATTATCACTTTATTCGGTGAAAACCGAGATGTACCATCTAATCTTTTAAATCATCGAGGACCCGACGATTATCACAGCTGCACGCTAAAAAAATGTCACATGGACTTTTATCGTCTTTGTATTAATGATCTCACAGCCACGGGTATGCAACCCTTTGTAAAAAATAATAACATGTTTGTTTGTAATGGTGAAATCTACAATCATCGCTTATTCGAAACTGGAAAAGAAATGAGTACAAGCGATTGTGAAGTTGTCATGGACCTCATTCATGAGAATGGTATTGAAAAGACACTCGAAAAAATTAATGGTGATTTTGCATTTGTTTATACAAATGGTAACCGCGTTTTAGCTGCGCGCGATCCAGTAGGAGTTCGACCTCTATTCTACACACGATATGCTAAAGACTCCATCGCTTTTGCAAGTGAAGTCAAGGCTCTCATGTTCTTGGGAACTCGTATTGAAATCTTTCCACCGGGGTACTTTTATGATTCATATATTGATGACTTTGTGTGTTATCACACTGGATATTGGAATGTCACATCGAATGAAGAAAATTTGATCAAACAAAAATTGGTCAGTGCAGTCGAAGAAAGACTAAACAACACCGAACGTGACATTGGATTTTTATTGTCGGGTGGACTAGACAGTAGTTTGATTGCTTCGATTGCTCGACAAAAGATTGGCAAGATTAAAACTTTTTCTATTGGTCTCGAAGGAAGTCCAGATCTTGAAGCTGCAAGAAAAGTTTCAGAGTACCTAGATACCGAACACACGGAAGTAAAGTTTACAATTGAAGAAGGTATCGCAGCTATACCTGATGTCATCCGTAGTCTTGAATCGTATGACACAACGACCATTCGAGCGAGTGTCCCAATGTGGCTTCTTTGTAAGTACATCAAAGAAAATACAACGTGTCGTTATATATTTTCGGGTGAAGGAAGTGACGAAGTCCTTGGAGGTTATTTGTATTTCCACGGAGCTCCTTCAACCGAAGAATTTGCATATGAAAACATGAGACGACTTAAACTTATTCATCAATTTGATGGACTTCGTGCTGATCGATGTGCCGGAGCACATGGTTTAGATCTCATTGTCCCATTCTTGGATAAAAATTTTATTGATTGTTGTATGAAGGTTGATCAAAATTTGAAGAGAGATAAAATTGAAAAGAAAATTTTACGTGAAGCATTCGTTCGATGTCTACCCGACGAAGTTCTTTGGAGACAAAAAGATGGTATGAGCGATGCAGTCGGAACAAACTGGGTCAATACTATTAAACAGTTTACAGATGATGAAATATCAGATGAAACGTTTGAAAAAGTCAAACTTGAATGTCGAGGTCATAATACTTGTTTGACAAAAGAAGAAGCGTACTACCGAAAACAATTTTGGTCGGTGTACAACAAAGAACATGATCATCTCATTTCAGAAATCTGGAGACCGAAGTGGACGACTATTACTGACCCGAGTGCAAGACTACTTATAGAAAAGGCTCGTAACTAATTATAAATGACGGACTTTGTGAAGAAATTCGACTCTAAGAACGAATCACATGTGATGTGGCTCAAAGATGTGGGACAAGCCATGGCTAAAGCGACGAGCGGAGAAAAAACTAACATCGAACAAATTGTTAATGAAAATCCGTTGGAAGGGCGACCAAAGATGACTAACATGATGGATTGGGCTTATGTACACTTTCAACTCGCCATGAAGTATGCAAATGCTGTTCTAAGCTGCGAGGCGTTCGTTCCGTCTAAGTAGACTTTCATATTCATTTACTGTGAAGTCCTGTGGTTCTGAATTTTCATCCATACGTACGAGCAGTATCGGGCCCCTGACTACTTCATTTTCAAATGGTGGAAGAAGTTTATTGGGGTTTACGTAATCTCCACCTTCCTCGGCTTTTATGATAACAACGTCTATCTCAGGCCATTGACCTATAAATGTTGGTCTACCACGTATTATGATATGAATTTTGTTTATATCCAATAAAATTTCTTTTATTTCTTTTTCAATGAGTACTGCTCTGATCATCCTTAAAATTCCTCGACAAAAAAATATCGACATTTAGTAAAATGAATTTGTCGTTTGTTGCATTCATTCTCATCGCGGTCATCATTGCACTTCGTGTCGTGTTTACCCGTGAAAATTACACGAGAGTTACGGGTGATGCGTACATTTCGACCAGAAACGCCAGGCGTGTGTCAGGGTATTTTAACACGTGTAATCCAGAGTCGATGGAAGATTGTGACCGAGGTACTTTTCCAACAAAGGGTCTTCCGTCAGCCTAAGTCAATTAAGAATTTAAGATGATGAATAATTAAGAATGAGCGAAGAATCTAAATTGAGATCCTACGTCTCTCAAGAATTGTCAAAATTACTCGACATTCCTGAGGATAGTACTATATGCACAAACCTTGAGAGATGTATTTTTAATTGGAGCATACGCCGATCAAAAGAATACCAAGATGCACCCACATGGGAAAACCATCGTTTCAAAACAAGATATAAGACAAAATTTCTTGAATTGAAAAGGTGTTTGTCAAAAAGTGAACAAATTATGGAAAAATTAAAAAATGGTCGGATTAAAACAAGTGAATTGATTGAATACGGCCCCAAAGAACTTTGGGTGGACGGACCATGGGCAAATTTACAAGCTGAGTTGATTCACAAAGAACTTCGCAAGGAAAGATTGAAAAGGGATGTCATGTCACAAGAAGGATTCTTCAAATGTAATCGATGTAAAACCACAAAGACGACATATTATCAGCTCCAGACAAGAAGTGCCGATGAACCAATGACGACTTTTGTCACATGTCTCAATTGTGATGCTCATTGGAAGTGTTAAACTTTTAATGAATACATGGTATCAGTCAGGTCTGTTGGCATGTCACCAACCGATAGTATGAAATTGTATTCCATATCTCTTTTCATAGCACCCTTGTTTAACGCAGGTGTAAAACCGAGAACATCGTATGGAATTCCATGACGTTTTAATTGATTCACAGTAAAGTTTATCACAGGTTTCAAAATAGGTCTAGCCGTAATGATTATAATTTTATAGCCTAGAGATTTAGAATAATGTAACAACTTAACAATTGGTGTATTCAGTGTTCCATTTAAAAAAATTAACGTGTCGTCAATATCAAACATGACTGCATCATTTTCATGTATGACACGATTTTTGAGTATGTCCATGTTTTAAAGTACTTTAAGAAATTAAATGCTCTGAAAAGAAGATGCTTGTTGACGTCCTTTTGTCCGATAATGTTATTTCTATAGCACGTATTGTTGAAGACCTTGGCTCTACACTCAGGGTTCAATTACTATCAAAACACCATGGTGGTATACACATTTTTGATGAAGAAGTTGAAGAAGTACCCACTGAATCTATATGTGGTTATTATGATACAGATGACCTAGAAAACACTGGTGTATTTAAGCGAACTCGTTTTGGTTATGAAGAAATTTCTAGTAGCGATTCCGAATACGAACCCATCGACTCCGATGAAAGCGAAAGCGAAAGCGAAAGCGATGTATCTCTCGACGACGAAGATTAATAAAGAAGATCGCGTAATTAAAAATATGGAATGTCCTATATGCTACAACCGCGAGACGGATTGTAAGCTGGACTGTAATCATTCTTTTTGTTATCACTGTATATCACAGTGGTACCAAAAATTCAAAAGCAGCCTATGTCCCATGTGTCGATCTTTGGCTAAAATATCACCTATGCATTATGATGTTACCATGATAAGTGCGTCACCTCCAATGGATGATATAGAAAACATAATTCGTATGCGAGAAACACACAAAGAGTTTGAATTTATACCAAAAAATTGTAGCCTAAGAAATATGGAACCCGGTGAGTCACCAACAATTAGTTTTACATGGCAGAGTTCGAACCCAAAAAACGCATTACAAAAAATGACAAGAAGGCAAAGAAGCAAGTCTATACCTCAAAGCATTTAAGGATTGCCGAGGAAATCTATTCAAGACATGAAGCTCTTCGTAGTCTCAGCCGATCCTCGGTTGTCAATGGGGTACTCAAAGATAATAAACAAAATAGCAAACCACCTGGCAAGTAAAGATGAGCTGGAAATAGTTATGTTTACGGTTAATTACCGAGAATCAATGTGTATAAAAAACAATTATGTCGATCCACGAATTAAATTGATTCCTCATAGTCCACCGAATGATTTTGGTTGTGCCGAAGCGGGTGAGCATATAAAACATGAAAAACCTGATTTTGTCATGATTTATGCATGTGGGAATGTGATTAATAACTATCTGGAGTTCATAGATAAATCGCAAAAAGTTATTTTATATCTTGACATATGTCAAAAGTGGGCGGACACACTGATATTCCAAAATATCAAATCTCGGATCTTTCATTGGTTTACATTTTTGAATTGTTGGCGTGATCACATGGTTAATGATCAAAAAATTGACCCGGATCGTGTATCCGTAATTGAACACGGAATAAACTTTGAAGAGTTTGATGAAAGTCCAGATAAGTATCCTGGTTTTGAAAACTTCACAGTCATTAACATGAACCGCAACTCATTAAGAAAAGAATGGCACATAACTCTCACCGCATTTATTGAATTTATTTCGAGACATGACTATGACCCGGGTTTAAAACTTTTCATTTCATGCGGAGTTAATGATCAAGACCAATATGTAGACATAGAGAAACATGTATATACTGAATTTATGAAAAGAGGTCTAAACTACATGAACTATACAAAAAACTTCATAATAAACAACAAACCACTCGGACTAACAAAAGAAGAACTGAACTCGATTTATTTTACGGCTGATGTAGGTCTAAATACATGTACATCTGAAGGATTTGGACTTACGTCGGTAGAGCATGCCTACTTCAATAAACCACAAATCCTTACCGACATCCCAACCTTCAGAGACACTCTAGGTGATAATGCTACTTACGTAAAACCCCGAGTTATCGAAATGTATACAGGTGGAAACACACTCAATGGAGAACGAGCAATTTCGGATCCAATGGATGTAGCCGATGCCATTGATAAGTGTTATAAGGAACGACCGGTTTTCAATACTCGAGACTACGTACTTAAAAGGTTTTCGTGGAAAAATGTATATAAACAAATCGACCGTATGGTAGACATACTCAAAAATGGCTCCATATAATCCTCCTGTGTCTCATTACACAGAACTTGACGTGTCTACATTTGACAAAGACTTCATGTTTGCATTTGTAGGTAAGAGTGGACGACGCTTTTACTGGTTGACTAGAATGCTGGGTCTTGATTACTTGTGGTATGACCATGAAAGACAGGTTATTGAAATATGGGGACCACTCAATATTCTTCAGACACGTCAGGCTCAAGAATTGTTGAAATCTGAGTTGGAAATTTTTCAGCCTAAGTCAGTAGATGGAGAATCAGTTAGATCAAGTGAAGATGTTCAAGAGACCTGCGATTCGACCGAGGGAACCGGAGAAGCTGTTCAGACGGAGTGAGGTTTGTGAAAATGCATTTTTAAAAAACATAATTCGACCAAACCCTACACAATTTTACAAGCGTCCGAACGTACCAACTTATCAACAAGAAAATTACATAAAATTGCTCAACAAAAATAGACGCGAATTAGGTCTCGAAGAAGTTGTACCAGATTTATCACCGGAGCCTATAAGAGAAACAAAAATAGTAAAACTAGAGCCTTATGTAGCCAGACTTGATCAGATACATGTGACGACACAAGTTTTAAAAAATGGAAAAATAAAAGTCAAACTCAGCACTTCTATGATGGAGCTTCATGAAAAATATTATTCAAAAAATAAGATACCACCTACAAAGACACTTTTAAAAGCATATAAAAGTCTTTGGTTTTCTGATGAGTTTATTATCAAACTTGATAAATCATTATCAAGAAGACCAGCTATATCAAAAATCATTGCAGACAAAATTGATAAAGTATTTAACAAACCAACTGTACCAAAAACAAAAAAGAAGAAAGAACCCGAACCTGAGCCAGAACCAACCGAGTTCGAAGATGATGTCGATGATGAAGAGGTTGAAGATGATGACGACCCCGGAGAAGATGGTGAGATGGATGTAGACGCCGAACCAGATGACGAAGATGATCAAGGTGGTGGCGAAGAAGAATATTTTACCGACGATGATTAAATTTAACTCCTAGTGTTTGTAATGAATGACGACGCTCTCTTGACAATTTTGTATCTGGATCTTTTTGATATTCGAGCCACACAAAAAGTGATGGACTCCCATCTTTTTCAGAAAGTATATTTAAGTGATTATGTTTTCTGTGAAAGTTATTTAGTTTTGTAAACATTTCAAGCCAGTGATCATTCGATGGACATGCCCATGTTTCTTTATTTTTAGGATCTTCGAGATATTCGATAGACTTATTTAAGAATGTATCGTAATATTCAGTGTAGTCATTGTCTATAATTTCAATGTCGTATGGAGGATCTATATGCATTTGAAGTTCGATAAATTCGGTTGGGTACGCCCACTCTAATATTTCAATTGGATCTGTGGAAGACATCATATAACGCAGTATATCAATTGTGAGCATACTTCTTCCTTGTTTCTTTTTGTTGCGTTCGTGTTTTTTCCGATTCTGATCGAGATACTCTTCACGGCATAGTTGAAATGAATTTTCAATAATTATTTCCTGAATTTCCGTTGGTAAAATATCCCATAAAGAGTGAGTCATCCTTAAAATTCCTGAACATTTTTATTACCTAAGTCGCGCCTGCCATAACATTCTAGTTACTTTTAAGTATGTACATCGTACACGTGACTGTCGGTAACTACACGTTTGATCGTTTGATCTTTAACACTTTACCAGTGGCCAAATACTACGCATTGCAAAAATCAAAAGAAAAGATCTGGCCACTTGGCGACGGACAAATTTACTACGGTGGTGTGAGATCTGAAATATACGATATTGATTTTGAAAAAACTTCAGACTATCGTGATGAACATATTCTTTCTTTCCCTTAATCCATCTGAAATTGCCAAGATGTCGTGTGATCAACATGTTGTCAAGATTCAACTCGAGATATGTCAAATGTTATATACCGCTCATGAACGATGGTATGTCGAAAAGTATGCACCCTACACAAAAAATGGTAAAGCACGAGGATACAAACCTGCTCACGCTAAACACCCAATGACTATGTGGGTAGGATCAAGCCTCGAAAATTATTTGTATGCATGTAAGATTGGTATCGCTCTTACTATGGAGTACAGTCGAAGATACAAAAAGATTCATACGTGTGCTCAACATTTGGTATGGCTTTATGACAATCGTCCATCCAACTTTGAAGAGAAGAAAAGTGAAACTGCATACTATTCATCAGAGGGTATTCCAGAATGTATGCCAGAAATATTTCATAGACCAAGTATCGTCGAAGCTTATCAACTGTACTACATGGTTGATAAAATGTCTTTTGCGAGATACAAGGCTTAAAATTTTAACTTGTAATAAATACAGTGATGTTCAGCATCGGTAAACCAGTACCAGTTACTGCTCTTCCTGTAAAACGGGAGCGTTCATACAAACCTCGGACATATAGTGAGTTTGTCAAAGGTATCAAAAACAATGAACTTCCGGAAGTTGTGATTAAACCGAACCAAAGTTTGGCTGTTTTTGAAGATGACGAAGGTAATTACGGTGATGTTCAAATTATTCAAAATCAAGATCTCTGGCAGACCATCGCCGAGAGTGAGTCTAATGTTCGTGTTGATATGACAACACCCACTTCACTGGGAGATACAATTTCAACCGCCTTTTTCATCTTTTTTGTTTTTTACTTGATCAGAAGTTTCATGTCGGGATCACCGGGTGCTGGACCTATGAATAATCCTTTTCTCAAAAATCAAGATTTCATTGCTGAACAAGAAATCAAGACTCGATTCAGTGACGTCGAAGGTATTGATGCTGCCAAAGATGAACTTGAAGAGATTGTGGATTTTCTCAAGCAACCTGAGAGATACTTTGGGAGCGGAGCCAAGATCCCACGTGGTGCTCTCCTCACGGGTAAGCCAGGTACAGGTAAGACTCTTCTCGCTCGTGCCATCGCAGGTGAATCTAATGTTCCTTTCATTCAGTGCTCGGCCGCAAACTTTGTTGAAATGTTTGTCGGTGTTGGCGCCAAAAGAGTCCGTGATCTTTTTGAAGTTGCTCGCGAAAACCAACCGTGTATCGTCTTCATTGATGAGATCGATGCTGTGGGTAAGCAACGCAGTGCGGGTGGTATGCCTTCAAATGATGAACGCGAACAAACCATTAATCAACTTCTCACTGAAATGGATGGATTTGATAATGAGACTGGTATTGTTGTCATCGCTGCCACAAACCGCATTGACATTCTTGATGACGCCCTCCTTCGTCCTGGTCGCTTCGATCGTAAGATTAGTGTGGCTTTGCCAAGTGTTCGTGGTCGCGAAAAGATCTTGGGTGTCCACGCCAGAGACAAGAAGTTGTCCGACGATGTAAAGTTACGCTCCATCGCAAAGCAAACAACGGGCTTCTCTGGTGCGGACCTGGCGAACCTTCTTAATGAATGTGCCATCCGTGCCGTTCGTGATGGTAATGGAACGATCACAAATGATATTGTTGAGAATGTCTACCAACGCATCGTTGTGGGTGCTAAAGGTGATACGAAATTCTCGCCACGAAAGAAGGAACTTGTGGCGTACCACGAAGCTGGTCATGCTATCGTTGGTGCTACTTTACCTGAGTATGATACTGTTCGTAAAGTTTCTATCATCCCTCGTGGAGATGCTGGTGGGGTCACTTTCTTCCAACCTTCGGAGGAAAATGCCGAGTCCGCCATGTACACCAAACAATATTTGACGTCTCAAATTATTGTCGCTCTTGGTGGACGTGTCGCCGAAGAAATTGTCTATGGTAATGATGCTATCACCACTGGTGCATCCGGTGACTATGCTCAAGTATATATGATTGCTCGTGAGATGCTCACCACTTATGGGTTCAGTAAGTACAATTTTGACTATCGTAATATGTCAGACGAGGCTAGACGCCTGGTTGACATGGAAGTTGATCAACTTGTCGATGGTTGTTACAAAGAAGCGACTGCTATTTTAAGCACAAACCGTCATGGTCTGGAAATACTCAAAGACAGGTTGATTGATGAAGAGATCGTTGATGGTCAATGGGTCTACGATCTTGTGAATGGAAAGTGTAAGATTGGGCGTTCAGCTGATCTGGACAGTCTCGACTATGACTAAATAAGAATCAGGTATCCTCGATTCCTGGTGGAGAGCACCATACGTCCACCCACATTTCGGGTAAGTCGTAGTATTGTGGCATTATTAGCATTTGACCGTACAGGAAAATACCCAACCATGTTGGCGTTGCCTTCCCTGAATCTTTTATTTGATTGAACAAATTTACGATTTTTGTTATATACATTTTTGAAAGAAACATTAGGTCGAAGTCGCTTGTAAAATTCATCAACCGTTTCCCGTGGTTTGAAAATAGCTTTTACACTATCTATTTTCTGACCATCTGATGTGTACCGCGTAACTTCGACTGGTTTATGTTCGTATGCGTCTTGTATTTTTTTAAAGTTTTCGGCATTTCCACCTTTGTTAGGGTGGTATTTAAGTGCAAGTTTACGGTAAAGCACTTTGCGTTTCATGTCGTTTTCAGTTGACATTAATTTTTTGATTTCAGAATTCATCTACTTTAAAGAAAGAATAAAATGTAAGTTATCAGTAAGATGTTGAAGCGAGTTCGCAATGAAGGCGACGAAGACGATCGCAAAAATGAAAAGCGAGTCAAGTTTGCGAATACACCGAGAACTCTGAGACCAAGGACTGCTACGGCTACGGCTACGAGAACCTTGAGACCAAGGACTGCTACGGCTACGAGAACCTTGAGACCAAGGACTGCTACGGCTACGAGAACCTTGAGACCAAGGACTGCTACGGCTACGGCTACGAGAACTCTGAGACCAAGGACTCCGAAGACACCAGCGACCACAAAGCCGAAGACTCCGAAGACACCAGCGACCACAAAGCCGAGAACTCCGAAGATAAGAAACAACGTGAGTAACACATCTACAAAGTCAAAGGGTTCAACTAAGACTGTCACATTTGAACGATATGAAAATTTAAATTTAGAAAACAATGAATTGCACCAAGGACTTTATCATTTGTATGGAACAACTGCTTCTAAAAACCAAGTGAACACAATGTTCAAGAAACTTAATGAAAGTTCTAAAATGGATTTGATCCAAGCACAAATTGAACACTTTCAAAAAAGACAAGTTCCAAAATTGAATTCACCAAAATCTTTTAATGTGCCAATCTCGTCTAGTGATCGTGATTTTGATGTTGACTTCATGTTCCTTATTTGGCTAGATACCCGACACGACAAGACAACTACTGGTTCATTTTTAAAATTTTTGAAGAGTGACTTTGCCATAAAATTATACAATGGTAAAACTGTTTCATTTCGAAAGACTGCGATGATTGAACGTATTTTGGATTTGTACAAGTCACAAGGTGCGAGAGCCAAGGCACCTTATAAATTTTTTATTGTGAGTGACAAGGATATAAATCTTACGGATACAACTGGTTGGGAATCATTTTTGAAGAGAAACTTGGGATATATATTTGGTCTGAGAGACCAAGGTTACGACGTTCCCGTAACAAAGTTTGCTCCAGATATATTTTTAGATAGTGCAAATGATGGTAAAGTTAAACTTCTCGTTGGACTTGACCAAGAAGACAACAATAGAAAAACTATTTCCGAAGTTTTGTTGCGAACATCTACTCGAGACAAAACGACAAACAAAAAAATTAAGTTGATACAGCCATACTTTTCAGTTGCACAAATGCTTGACCCCGGAAGTGGTATGCCCATGGTAGGTATCAAGGGAGATATTACAACCATCATGAGTTCGAATCCGCATTCACGTCTGGCATGGGATTTTGCACAATTAAAATTTAACATGGGTGGCAGAATGAATATTGAAGTTTATTTTGATAAGCTTATCAGAGAATATAGACTCAAGCTTAACAACAATACCATAATAAAACCAAGTGCAAGTGCTTCGATTGCCAAGACTGGTGACGTCAACGCTAAATTATCTAAGTTCTTTGGTGATTTCTTGCAAGTGCTGTATATGTCTCGATTGTCTGGACGAGGTCAAAATGTTGCTATTGGTACAGGTGATGGTGTGATGACCGCTATCTACTCTTTCATCATGAAGAGATGTTTCAATGTAGATCCTATTCTTATACTCGATTTGTCTAAGGATAGCAAGATTAGATTGATTGGTGTAAATGACATTTTGAATAAGACAAAATTATCAAAAGTTTCTGAAAACAATAATCGATCAACTGTTGCAAACATGTCTAATTTTAATGTGAAAAACAACGTCCCTAAAACTTCTAAAGGCTTAAATGCCAAGTCTGTATCAAGGATACCAAACAATAAATCCGCGGTAATGAATAGATTTTTTAAGCGTAGGTAATTTTATTATGGCACGAAGTAATCGCCATGATAGTAACGAAGAAACTGATTTTTTTGAAGAATACGATGAAGTCATCAAGGCTCGTGTGAAATCCCTCAAAAAGATTGAAGATGTATTTGACGCAAAGGCTCTCATTGCCCTTTCCGAGAAACTTCCAAAGACCAAGTTCAAGATCTACGAAGATTTCCAAAAGAA
>Ga0181394_1000133_pt1 | contig 29984 bp, 48 predicted proteins | sample 17SPOviralmetaG_FD_130123 | JGI IMG/M metagenome (GOLD analysis project Ga0181394, IMG submission 130123) | Marine viral communities from the oligotrophic San Pedro Time Series (SPOT) site, San Pedro Channel, CA, USA - 17 SPOT_SRF_2010-11-23 | ecosystem: Environmental > Aquatic > Marine > Strait...
ATCGAATTGTCGGTCGTATTCAGAACCGCTTCCCAAAGACTTACAACCCTCGCGACGTCGAGGGCACTGTGCAACGTTTGAGCACTCTCGATGACATTAATCTTGATCAAGACGATTGGCTGATAATGGCGCAAGCTAACTATATGTTGACCTCTTTGGCAGATGACTTGAAGTCACGGGGATACCTTTTTGAGCGCAACGGCTCTCGGTCTATATCTAGTAAACTGAGCACCGCTGTTAACGCGTGGGAAAGCGTCAGGAAAGGAGGCACCTTAGATGAACCTAGTGCCAAAGTAATGTATAGCTGCATGAGCGGTAACGGTAAAAAGATTGCTCGGGGCAAAAAAAATATCGAAGGGGACCTTTTTACTTTCGAGACGTTGGTAGAACACCACGGGTTACTAGCTACTAAAGACATGATCTGGTCAGAAGCGTTGGACCGCATACCTGACAGTGATAGAGCCTACATAACGGCCCTCCTGCGCAGGGGCGAGAAGTTTAATGCTGTGCCTCGAATACGTTTGTCCACGATCCATGGAACTAAAGGGGGAGAAGCTACGAACGTTGTGCTCTTTACCGATTTAACTAACGCCGCACTTAACACGCAAGGCGATGACCTGCATCGCGTTTTCTACGTGGGGGTAACCCGTACACTAGCAAACTTGTTTATCGTTGAGCCGGACGACTATACAAGGGCCTATGCTATATGAGTGATGACGATTTAAGTGTGATTGAATGTCCAAAGTGCAAGAAGAAGGCTGGTGAAATTTTAAACATGGAGACCGTAATACGAGTGGGTTGGTACTGTGAGCACTGTAAACATTTTGAGAAAGCTATTTTACGAGAACGAATGTTTATTCCTAAAAAATTAAACGGAAAGCCTGTATATGACAAATAAACTGCAAATGGCAATGTTTCCCCCAAAATCAGATTGGCTACCGCCCGAGCACCCGTTTCCCGATATTTTAGAAGCAAAGGAGATTGCAATCGATGTCGAGACACGGGACCCGCATCTTAAAGAAAGAGGTCCTGGTTGGCCTACAAAGAACGGGGAGGTGGTTGGTTACGCCATCGCCGTCGCAGGTTGGAAGGGCTATTTTCCGGTGGCCCATGTTGGTGGCGGAAACATCGACACCCGTATACTGAACAAATGGCTCAAAAAGGTCTTTGAGTGCCCTGCGGATAAGATTATGCATAACGCCAGTTATGATCTCGGCTGGATACAAGCCATGGGGTTCGAGGTTAAAGGACGCATCATTGATACGATGATGACCGCCGCGCTGCTGGATGAAAATCGTTTTTCCTATAGCTTGAATGCCCTCTGCTACGACTATCTGGGCAAAACTAAATCAGAAAAAGACTTGGTCGCTGCTGCCCGTGAGTTTTCTTTGGATCCGAAAAGTCAAATGTATATGCTTCCTAGTATGTATGTGGGTCCTTACGCGGAGGTCGATGCGGAGATCACCTTAGAATTGTGGACGCATTTAAAAGTGCTGTTAAAGAAAGAAGATCTCATGGAAGTTTGGGAGCTTGAAACAGCGTTGCTGCCCTGCTTTGTCGCCATGACCATGAACGGTATAAAAGTTGACCTGGATCGCGCCGAAAGGACCAAACAAGAGCTTATAAAGCGCGAAAAAGCGACTCTTAAAAAAATACATGACCTGTCTGGAATAAAAGTAGAGATTTGGGCGGCAAATAGCATTGCTGCGGCCTTTGATAAGGCGGGTCTAAGCTACCCGAAAACACCGAAAGGGGCACCTAGCTTTAAAAAGAATTTTCTTAATGAACACCCCTCTGAACTTGCAAAGCTGATTGTAGAGGCAAGAGATCTTAATAAAATTTCGTGTACGTTTATCGATTCAATCTTGCGGTATGTCCATAAAGGCCGTGTACACAGTCACATCAATCAGGTGAGATCCGATCAAGGCGGTACGGTATCAGGGCGCATCAGCGCGAATAACCCTAACCTTCAACAAATTCCTGCACGGCATCCCGAATTAGGGCCCATGATACGCAGTTTGTTCCTGCCTGATAAAAAATACTTCTGTAGCATCGATTTCTCGCAACAAGAACCAAGGATCTTAACCCACTATGCACAGATCTACGGTGAGTTCACAGGCGAAGAGCTTCCTGGAGCTAAGGAATTTGTCGAAGAGTATCGAAACAACCCTAATGCGGATTTTCATAGCTTAGTTAGCGAGATGGCGTCCATCTCTAGGAAAGCGGCCAAAACACTGAATTTGGGCCTCATGTACGGAATGGGGGTAGGGAAGATGTGCGTTGAATTGGACATGGAGGAGTCTGAAGCCAAGGCCCTAATTGAGCAGTACCATAGTCGCGTTCCTTTTGTTAAAATGCTGACTAAAGGCGTGCAAAAAAGGTTGGACGACCCACGATCAAGCGGTAGTATACGCTCACTCAAAGGTCGTAAATGTCGTTTCGAGTTGTGGGAACCGGCCACGTTTGAAATGAATAAAGCGTTGCCGCGTACAGAAGCCATTGCCGAATATGGCCCGACCACGCGCTTAAAACGCAGCTTTACATACCGCGCTGCTAATCGGTTAATACAGGCGTCGGCTGCTGATCAAATCAAGGCCGCTACATTAGCGGTGTATAAAGCAGGTTATACGCCGATCTTACAAGTGCATGATGAGCTTGCTTTTTCGGTAGATTCGTTAGAAGAGGCTAAAATGCTTCGAGATTTAATGATTCACGCTGTCGAGTTGGTTGTCCCGTCTAAATGCGACATAGAGATGGGCCCAAGCTGGGGCGAAGCAAAAGAGGTGAAGTAATGCTGAACAAAACCCTTCTCAAATTGGCCTGTGATTACAGCCTTCAGGCGTACAAAGAAGAGATCCCTAACGCAATAAAAATCGAATCGAAGTTTACTTCGACCACGGCTTTTTTTATCGAGGGAGATGGTACTTTACCTGATATTCTTTGTTTTCGAGGCACCGCAGAAAAGTTAGATTGGGTGACTGACGCCATGGTTTTTCCCGTGCCTTACGCCGGTAGGCTCTGCCACGGCGGCTTTGTAGCTTCTCACGCGTCTGTTTGGGGTAAGATTAAAAAGCTTATACGCATGGATCAGCCCACTTTAATTTGTGGTCACAGCTTAGGCGGGGGGCTTGCTGAATTAACCGCCGCCAAATTGCATAAGAAGCACGACGCACTGTCCCTTTGTACTTTTGGCAAGCCGAATACCTTTTTTAAAGGGTTTAAACGGCCCATGAAGCTTTTAGATCAAATTTCTTGCGTGTCGGGCAGCGATATTGTTGCCCGTATCCCACGGTATTGTTACGGCCCTAGCGTGTCCCAAACGATTTTGTATCACGCCAATAACAACAAGGACTATATAGATCCAACCAAAGACCTTAAAAGAAAAGATTTTTTGGCAGGAAAGACCGAAATGTTTTCTGATCATTTTATGAAAGAATATAAATCAAGACTAACCCGTTATTTGAGCACATCAAAGAAAAAGAAGGGGAAGAAAAATGCGATTATTGATAACACTTAGTGCAATTGTTATGTTGTCGGGCTGTACTTCAATGCAACAGGTCATGGACAACAAGGATTTATACTGCAACCAGCTTTACAAGGGCATGAGAGCTGTCGGTCGTTCTGCCCTGTCCGCTACCACTGGAGTGGTTGTCAGAGACGTTTGCGATACCATCGATGGCATCCTAGCCGAGGAGCAGATGCCTTCCGATAAGGTAGGCGCGTGATGAAATTAGGGGGCTTGCTCAAGTCTCTAGCTCCTAACATAGCCTCGGCGGCGGGTGGGCCGCTGGCCGGTATGGCTGTTAAAATGGTGGCATCAAAGTTAAGCTTGCCCGAATCCACTACAGCTAACGAAATTGAGGACTTAATCGAAAGAGAACCAGACAAAGCCGTTCTCGTTAAGCAAGCCGATGAGGACTTTAAGCTCAAAATTAGAGAGATGGAAATCGACCTTGAGTCATTTAAGACTGAGGTTGAAGATCGTAAAGACGCAAGAGCCGCCTTTTCTACAGACCTAACCCCTAAACTTTTCTCTGTATTGACGCTTCTTCTTTATGGTGCTTTTGTGCTTATGGTCACTATGATGCCGCATGATCAGAATGATGAAACTATCATTTCTCTAGTTTTGGGGCAGCTTTCGGGGATCCTGGGTACGGCAGCGGCGTTTTACTACGGCGGCTCAAATGGAAAAAAATGAAATGTATGATTTAATTGAACAATTAAAACGCCATGAGGGCGTTGTCAAGACCAATGACAGGCACCTAATCTACAAGTGCCCCGCAGGGTTCTATACGTTGGGTATAGGCCGTAACGTGGACGCTAACGGAGGCATTGGACTTTCGGACGAAGAAGTAGAGCATTTGCTCGAGAACGACATTATCCGCACGATTAAAGAACTGACGCGGGAGTATGAGTGGTTTAGGGAGCTTCCTGACGGGGCTCGACGAGATGCGATCATCAATATGCACTTTAACTTGGGCGGCCCAAAGTTTGGTACTTTTCAAAAAGCTATTGGGTACATGGAAAGTGGGCTATACGACCTCGCTGCTACCGAGTTTCTCGACTCTCGATGGGCTAAACAGGTGAAGGGCCGGTCCATCGAGGTTACTAATCAAATTAAAACGGACAAATATGATGTCTGATCCTTACTTATTTAACTGCACAATTGTAAAAATAATTGATGGAGATACCGTCGATGTTGATGTTGACTTGGGGTTTGGCTGCTGGGTTCGTGGCAGTGCTGGTCGTATCCGTCTTTTCGGAGTCGATTGCGAGGAGTCTCGCACTCGAGATTTGGAAGAAAAAAAATTCGGTCTACTTGCAAAAGCGTTTGTTGAGGACTTCTTGCCAATCGGGTCCCAAGCAATCCTAAAAACGCACGAGAAGGGCAAATATGGCCGCTATCTTGGTGACTTTCAGGTAGATGGACTATGGCTATGCGCTAGTCTGCTGGCTCACCACCACGCGGTACCGTACCACGGTCAAAGTAAGCAGGAAATTATTGCCGCACATCTTTTAAACCGCGCAAAAGTTGTAGTCCCCAGCTAAATCCGATACCATTGCATATACCAGGGGGTAAAATATGGACCAAAATAAATGGAAATCGGTAGTGGTGCCCAGAGAGACGTACTACGATATGCGGTTGATTGCAGAAATCGAAGGCCGGACCATTTCTCGGCAGCTTCGCATGATTGTGGAGCAGTGGATGGACGAGCATTTGACCGACAATGACAATGAAAGGCTGGCGACAGCTAAAATTAAGTTAGAGATTGAGGAAGGTAAGCATAACACTAGCTTTTCAATTTGATGCTCGACGTCCTCGAAAAATCCAATCGCGAATCGTATCGATGGGGATCTTTAATTCTTTAGCTATCCATTTAATCGACCGCGCTTCGACTTCTCTCAAATGCCGAACGTGATCAACCACTTCTTGTGAATATTTTTTAGCTGCCATACGCATAGTATACCATACTTTAATGTGCATTCAACCTTGACACCACGGACCAAGGACCTTATTATCCATATACCAAAGATAGCTCCTTGGTAATAAAAGCCTCGCAGGGTCCAGCCATCCTTTCCTGATGCCCTGCGGGGTTTTTTCTTGCTTGTAATCCACATAAAACTCATATATATTGCATTTTCTAACAACTATAAGGAGAAAATCATGGGCGATTGGGACGACGACGAAATTATATACGACACGTTACAAAATCGAGAAGACGAGGATCGAGCGTATCTGCAAAAGAAAGAATCCGATCTTCATAAAGACCGCAACGCGGTAACCCGTATTTTAAAAGACAATATTCACGCGACAGCCGACCTGGTCGATGAATTGGTTAAACATATGCACTTGGTTCGACACGGCATGGATTAAGAAAAACCACTATATAGCTGTGGCTGGAGATTTATTTTTTATTTTTTTTTTAAAAAAAGGACGTAACCGACGTAACCACGTAACCTTTGGGCTGAGAAGCACGGCCCAAGGGGCTTTGCGAGGTTACGGCAAGGTTACAGAAGCCACGCCTCTCGTTAATCTTCAAATTCCGTTAATGTCCTTATATTGTTTTTTTTATTTTTTTTTATTCCAGCCCTATATAACAGTATAGACTTTTTTAAAAGATCCACATAAACTTCCGGCATGGACTTAGAATTAGAAAAGAAAAAGCAAGGCCGCCCTAAAGGCTCCGGACGAATTGGCGTCAATCGCCTTCTGACTCGAAAGCAAGAACTTTTTGTTAAGGAGCTTGTGAGCAAGGACGGTCAAATTACCAAAAGGCAAGCGGCGATCAATGCTGGCTATCCCGAGGGTTCAGCACACACTCGAGCCTATGATTTAACTAATCCCAAAAAAACTCCTCACGTTTGTGCGGCAATTCGTCGATATCGACAAGAGCTTGATGAAAAATATGGCATAGATTTCAAGCGACATGTGAGAGATTTAAAACTTATTCGTGACGAAGCTCTGGCTGCTGGAGCTTTTTCGGCTGCGACGCAGTGCGAAATAGCACGGGGTCGTGCGCATGGCGATATATATGTTACCAAATCCGAAGTCAGGCATGGTTCAATCGACCAGATGGATCGCGATCAGGTTATGAAAGCTTTGAAGGAAATTCAAGAGCAAAATGGAAATGCCATGGGAACTATCATCGACGTCACGCCCGAAGAAAAAGGTGATAAAGGAAAGCAAGCTTTGGCAACGAGTTAAAGCATCTCTTTCCGAACATAAACCGAAATGGACACAAACTCGCATCGAGACTTGGTCAGTGCCAGGCGTTCCGGATGTAATGCTTTGTGACGCCAACGGTAACTTTCACTTAGTTGAGCTTAAAGTGGTCACCGGATATGCCGTCAAGCTTAGTCCGCATCAAGTTAGTTTCGCTCAAAATCATGCTCATGCTAGTGTCTGGCTTCTTGCGTGGAAGGACGAAGAATACTACCTGTATAGAGCAGCGGAGGTTGTCAATGTTGCTGAAAAAGGGCTGAAACACATCCCATTACTTAAAACAAAAGATTTATTTTGGATATTACACTTGATTTGTCCACATTAAATATGTAGAGTTCTATGTGTACGACAACATAAATTTAAATTAAGGAGCTATACAAATGCCAAAAGTTATATTTGATTTTCCAGGACGAAAAGTGACGGAAGTGGATCTTGCGGATCTAAAAGAAGAAAAGGATCTCAAGGCTTGCATTAAGCAGATTCCCTTGAAAGCCGATGCGGATAAGGGTGTTGATACACCGGAGGCTAAATAATGTATTACATTAGCCCTGCTGAAACGAATCCATCTATCTCGAGGATTGTCAAAAGATTGAAAGACTTCAAGGGAGAGGAAGGTAAAGACTATCATGTGCGTAAAAAAGCTAAGATAGATTATTTAGATGCAATTCCGCATTATACGGTCAAAGCCGGTAAGCTAACTCGATGTCCTCAAAAAACGTATTCAATCTTCAGATTGTTTGGGTGATAAAATGTTTTTTTTAATGTATGCAAAAGAAAAGCAGTTGACTGAAGAAAAGAAAATAAAAGCGATGGAAAACTTGAAGAAGCAGATTCGCGAAAGAGAACAACAAAAGGAGAAACAAAAAAAGGGGCGTTAAGCCCCTTTTTTATTATCCCGTTTATGCATTATTTGTTTTTGAAGTCTTTGTAAAAGGCCCACTATGTGGTCCAATTCAACCTCGATTGCAACCGTTCCAATTCTTGTATTTTTGATTTCTGCAAGATCTTCTTCTAAGTCTTGCTGTGCAGCATACAGAACAACGGCTAAACGTTCTAAGTCGTCCTCACTAAACTTCATCGAAGACCTCAATTTCTGAGTATTGCCCCGATGAAGGATAAACATAATATCCTTCTGTTTTGCCTACAAGCACTCCCACTTCTGGTCGAGACCTTAACCAAAGAGCTACAGCTTTTTTGTGCTCTTGTTCTTTTTCAGCGGATAAAAAAGCTATCCGATTCTCTTCTTCGACCTTTGAATTTAATCTACTCATCATGCGACCCCAATCATTGAAAAAGCAATAGTCGCGCTTGCTACTGCAAACCCGAGAATAAAACTCACTAAAATAAACTCCCAAGCTAGAGCGGAGTTTTCCGCGCAGCGTTCGCGCTTTCTTATCTCTTCTTTTGTATAAAGAATGTCTTCTTCAGTATGCAATTGCATTACTCGCCATTTATCCATTGTTATCACCTCATCAAAGTATTTATAGTTAGAGCTTGTATTGTACACATAAATGTCACATAATCAAACTTCATTAGGAGCTATTATTATGTTGAAAATATCAAAAATGACCGGAAAGCTAGAAGGTATACCGGCCTTAAATACTAATACCTTAACCAATTCTTTTTGCAAAAAAGCTAGTGCAAATCAACACCCGAAATCTATTTGTGGACAATGTTATTCGGTATCTATGCTTAAAACTTATAGATCCAATTGTGCCGAAGCTTGGCAGAAGAACAGCGATATTCTTAGCCATTCTATAATACAGGACCATTTGCTTCCGTCGGTTAATGCTCACTCATTTAGATTTGATGGACATGGTGAATTGATAAATTTAACGCATTATTTCAATTTAGTGCGCATCTGTAAAAAGAACCCTAATTGTACTTTTGCGCTATGGACCAAACGACGCGACATAATTAAACGGGCCGAACGCTCAGTTGATCCAAACGCCGTTCGACCGCCGAATATGATTTTGATTTATAGCAATCCGAGAATAGACGCTATTCTTGAAAACCCGCCGTCGCCGTTTGATAAAGTGTTTAACAACACGAGCACGTTCACTGAACGCGACAATTGTTCTGGTAAAAAATGCCTAGAGTGTATGCAATGCTATAAAAAAGACTCAGGGGTGAATGTAATCGTTGAAGAAGTAAAATAGGAGCTTAATATGGATTATCAATATGCAAAATTAGGAACAAACAAAGGTCGTCGAAGATTATGGTTTGAGGGCGAGATTTTAAACAAATCGGGATTTGCGCCAAATACGCCTTATCGACGAGTTAACAATCCGGACGGAAAACAAATCTCTTTGTTTAAGCTTGACGAAAGCGATTATGTTTCGACAGATCGACGAGTGACTAAATCAATGAGGGGCGACAAGCCAAGACCAATTATTGATCTTTGTGACAAATCTATTGAAACGATTCTAGGTGATGTTGAAAGGGTAAGAGTGCAATTGTCCTATGGTCTTATTGTTATTTCGGCCCATCCAGAAGATCAAGCTAAGAGTGATAGAGAATCGCGTTTTACCGATAATAAAAACAAGGGACAAATTACCCACGCTTCTTTGTTTACTGGTGGTGGCATTTCAACCGACGCTATTCACTCTGCACTAAATGAAGAAGGTTTAATTAAAACTGGTTGTACTTGGGTTTGTGAAGCAGATTCAAAATATATTAACGAAGCCCAACAAAATTGTTTTGCTATTGATGACGAAACAGTAATTTTAAATGGTCTCGTTGAAGAAGTAGAAACTCAACTATTTACAGAAGTAGACGTTTTATCTTTATCGATGGAATGCGCTGGTTTTAGTAAAGCGGGAAAAGTTAAGCATAAGATGAGTGCGGAACAGCATTCTGGAACAGCTTTGTTTGGTGTAATAAACGCTATTAAATCCAGCAATCCCGCCGTCATTATTTCCGAGAATGTTATGGAAGCGATGAACAGCCCAATATACGTTTTGCTAACTTCTGAACTAAAACGATTAGGTTATAAAGTATTTGAAACAGAACTATCAAATAAACAAACGGGTTCAGTGGAAAGAAGACGCCGGTATTGGTTAACAGCGATCAGTGAAAACTTAGCACCGGATGATATTTCGCTCTCGGATGTTGCGCCCAATTTAATTCCGTTGAAGCACTATCTAGACAGTGTTCCGGAAACAATGTGGGCGGACAATCAATATTTAAAAGATAAACAAATACGAGACGCAGCAGCGGGAAAAGGTTTTGCCAATCGACAACTATTAACTGGTGAAGAAACAGAAGTGGGAACAATCGGTCGTCACTATGCTAAACGCAGATCAACCGAGCCCTTTATGGTGAGAGCGGACAATAAAGAAAGACTTTTTACTCCGGAAGAGCACGCCAAACTAAAGTCTATTCCTCAACGATTAGTGCCTAAAACCGGAATGACAATCGCGCATCAAATTTTAGGACAATCGGTTGATTACTTGCAGCCTTACAAGTTAATGCAATGTGTGATTAATCGTATAAGGCCGCTTTTGATCAGTTAAACTAGCCCCCCATGGGCGGGGGGCCTTGGGCCCTAATCCTATGGCCTTGAACCAAGAACTGTGGTTCAAGGTTTGTGGTGATTTGCACATATGCAAGGAAAATGTGTATAATGACCATTCAACCAAAGGAGCTAAAACGATGACAATAACCAGAGAGCAAATAGAGCAAAATTTTAAAACCAATCCCGCCGTTAGCGGGGGGATTGTTCACAAGATCGGGGGACACGAGCCCGAGTCGTATGGAAATTTAGAAAGTTCCGTGATTTTAGTGGAACGCGAACATGACCACAGCCCTTTCGTCACATGGGTCGCAACCAAACAGCGCGGCAGCGGCAAGGTAAATTTTGTGTGGGGAAATTATCTAGATAATTTCGAGACGGCGGAACGTAATTTTGCGGCAAGGGTTAAGGAGACGCAGCGATGAGTGAAATGACTGAGACATTAGAAGAATTTGTTACTCTCATTGTTAGGGCAATGGTGTTAGATTTTGAGTCGAATAGTCAGATTGACGAGAATCACCCCTTTTTTCCGGCGGGGTGGGCGACGATGGAATGGGTGAAAGATTATTGTCAAGAGTATACCGATCGACAGATTGAACGGTTAGATGAGGAATATAATTTTGACGAGATACCCGACGGCGATGACTTTGTGACTAAAGAAAAATTTGATGCAATCACGAATCATATAAACGAGCGTTTGGATCAAATTAAATGGGATACTGAACCCCGTTCATCGTATGACGATGAAACTGTGCAGTCTGTTCACCGGCTTCAGGCTCGGGAGCTCAATTTTTCGGAACGGTTAGATCAGATCGAAAATGCCTTGAACCACATCACACGGGCGGGGGTCCATTTGAAGAAGGTAGAATAGCCAGGACAATTTTCGGATAAGCCCGCCACATGGCGGGCTTTTTTTGTTTCGTGTGCCAGTTGGCCCACCCCTTGCCATGCAAAATATCAAAGCATATTGCAAGGGGTGGGCCTTGAGTCTATATGCTTTTTATGTGTATAATGGCTCTTCAACCAAAGGAGCTATAACGATGGATATTCAAAACTTAACTATGGACGATGTAATTGGAATGCCAATACCACCAAAGAAGGACAGCAGCCGACTGCAACTCGAAGCAAATGTGAAAGATGTTTACAAGTGGCTACAGTCGGATTGTCGATTTGCTTTTAGGGAATATGAAGATGTGGGCGATTGGTTAGCCCGTGCTACATATGATCAAAACTATTTGTTTAATTCACAGGGCGAAATGCTCGAAGTTCATTTGATGGTGGCGGGCGGCGGGCCCACCATTTGGGTAGAGTTTAATTCAGCCGATGGGTTCAAGGTCATTGGGACTTGGGGTTCGGATCGTGTAACCCAATACGGACATGATAACCTCGGGGTGTTTGATTACTTTTTGAACGTGGTTCCACCGGCATTTGCGGGGCATAGATCATGATTGATTACATCAAGCACCCAGAGTTATTGACAGCGTTAGATTCTTCAGAGATTGGTGAGCTACTTAGAGAAATTATGCTTAAAGCGTTCACCAATTCCAAAGGAAAATTAACCACGGTTCTAGCGATTTGGTCACGGGATTGTGACCAATGTGAGGGGACGGATGTGTATGAGTACCATCACAAGCCCAATCCAGAGGGGCTTGACCCGTCCAGAATTGTGCTGAATAGAGTTTTAGAGCGGGTGGATCATGCTCATTACAACGCGGAAGGCCCCGTCAATCATTACATCATGAGTGAAATAGCTTTCGAGGAATATCAGCAGTACGGACATGAAACACGCGACCGGATACTTGAAGCCTACGAAGAAGGGAATGGGAATTCTGTGATCGTATAGCCGACCGGCTGCAGACCAAAGCCCACCGCTTGGTGGGCTTTTTTGTGGGCGACTGTAAAAATTTGCGTGCGCCTAGCATGACAGGCAGGGCCTGTCAACCCTTGACGCCCCCCACCCAAGGGACCTTCCAAGGTCCCTGGTCCAGGTATCCTGGAGGGTGGGGGGCGTCAGGAGTCCCTGAATAGAGGCTAGATGGAATCATGGGAAGATAGGTAGGTACGTTTTGAGAGAACAGTAGGGGATTTCCCTCGGGAGAGCACAAGGTGTATGTTTTTAACTAACAATTGTGTAAAAAAATGTTATGATACACCCAAATGTCATATAACGAACTAACAAATGAAGTATCCGATCAGGCTCTGAGGCTCCAGCTTCGGTTAGCCCAGCTTGATCGTATGGAAGCCTGTAGCAATAATTTCTTACCCTTTGTCAAAGCCATGTGGCCTGAGTTTATAACCGGTAAACATCATAAAATTATTGCAGAAAAGCTGGAGCGTGTAGCCAGCGGCGATTTAAAGCGTTTAATAATCAATATGCCGCCTCGACATACCAAGAGTGAGTTTGCCAGTTACTTGTTTCCTGCATGGATGATCGGGAAAAATCCAAACATGAAGATAATCCAAGCCACACACACCACGGAACTTGCGGTGGGTTTTGGACGTAAGGTGAAGAATCTCTTGGAGCGTGACGACTATATGGATTTATTTCCTGATTCTAAGCTATCTGCTGATTCAAAAGCCTCTGGGCGGTGGGATACGGCGCGTGGGGGTATGTATTATGCGGTGGGTGTTGGGTCTAACTTAGCGGGTCGTGGTGGTGATTTAATTATTATTGATGATCCTCATTCTGAGCAGACGGCGATGTCGAACCATGGTTTTGATGACGCATGGGATTGGTACACGGGGGGCCCCCGCCAGCGTTTACAGCCTGGAGGTTCGATAGTTTTGGTAATGACGCGTTGGTCAGACAAGGATCTGACGGGACAGTTGATGCGCTCACAGGCTAAAGAGGATAGAGCGGACCAGTGGGAGGTTGTGGAGTTACCTGCGATCATGCCTAGTGGGCGGTCGTGTTGGCCGGAGTATTGGCCTTTACAGGATTTGAAGGCGGTACAGGCGTCTATCCCTGTCAGCAAGTGGAATGCGCAGTATCAGCAGAATCCGACGGGTGATGAGACGTCTATTTTGAAGCGGGAGTGGTGGAACCTTTGGGAGAAGGAGTCGGTTCCGGCGTTGGAGTATGTTATTCAAAGTTATGACACGGCGTTCAGTAAGAAGGAGACGGCGGATTTTAGTGCGATTACTACGTGGGGGGTTTTCTACCCTAATGAGTCAGGGGCCCCTAATTTAATACTTTTGGATTCGGTGAAGGGGCGATGGGATTTTCCGGAGTTGAAGGAGAAGGCGTATGAGTTATATCGCTTCTGGGACCCCGAAACAGTAATTATTGAGGCAAAAGCGACAGGGACCCCTTTGACGCATGAATTAAGGAACATGGGAATTCCTGTGGTAAACTTTACGCCTTCTAGGGGTAATGATAAAGTATCGCGTGTACACAGTGTAGCTCCGTTATTTGAAAGCGGTATGATCTGGGCTCCAGATCAGATGTGGGCCGAGGAGCTGATAGAAGAGTGTGCAGCCTTTCCAAACGGGGAGTATGACGACTTGGTAGATAGCACGACACAAGCGTTGATGCGGTATCGGCAGGGCAACTTTGTTCAGTTGCCGTCGGATGATTGGGATACTCCAGAACCTTCACAAATACAGTATTACGGGTAGATTATGGCGGATTTTTTAACGCGAGAAGAAGTGCTGGCCCAGCTAAGTTCTATTACTAAGCAGATTGATTCGGGCATAGGCGTGATTGAGGGGGCAAGTAAGACGGCGGCAAAAGAAGATGCCTATGCTAAGTTTATTAAGGACAATCAAAGTAGGTTAAGGCTTTCGGACGTCGGTGATTTTTTAACCATGACGCCTACAGAGATTGCCGCGCAGTATGTCACTGATTACAGGAACCAAGGCGCAGCGGACTTTGACGCCATTGATTTTGTAGGAGTTATAGGGGCCCCACCAAAGGTAGAGGGCGTCGGTGATTTCAAAGACATCGGGGATGCGTTTGACAGCATCATGGATCGGTACGAACAGCCGGTAGACCCTATGGTAGCTTCTAGCTTTAGTTTAGCGGACTATCAGCCTGGAGGGGCTCAAGACTTTCAAGCCCCGAATGCAGCGCAAGATTTTAGAAATTTAAATCCAAATTCCTATGGCACGGTTGATGATCTTATTGCCGAAGGTAAGATTGCGTCGGGCTTGTTTGATCCGATGTCATTTCAGCAAAGGAACATAACGCGTGGGACCCCTGTAGTGTCTCGAGGCTTAGATTCTTCGGGATTGCCTACTACGGCGATCACAATGGGACAGAGCACGGCCCAAGGGTCAGGACCGGACATTGGCGAATTAACAACTTATGCACAGTTCCCGTCTACAGGTATGGGGATCAATCCGGATGGCACGGGCACCACGACGGTAGGGACACAGGACACTACGGGCAACATTGTAGCGACAGGGGCCGATAACCTGACGATGTTTGACACTCCGACGGTTAGCCAAGTTGACCCTAACGTGATGAACATAGGCACAGGAGTAGGCGGCACCAATACTGCTGGCACGGTAAATACTTCGGTCATGCCGATAGGTTTACCTAAGTTTCAACCTGGAGACCCTGATCCTGCGGCAGATACCGGTCAGACACCGCTTTCTGTTGAGCAGAAGGTCGCTAACATCATTAGGGAATCGGAGGCTATGCTAGGCGCAAACTTTACGCCCATGCAAAAGCAACAAGCCTTGGATGCAGGTAAAGCAAAAATAGCGGCCCTTGGGGTAGCTACGCCTGGTGGAATTAGTGCAGGTCAAATTGCAGCGGGGGGCCAAATGAGTGGGGCTACTCGCCTGTTGGACCTTGACACCGAAGCCACCGTTGATGCGGTCCGAGGCAACATCCAGAGGGAGTATCAGCCGGAGTTTGGTGCAGACACTCCGTACATGGAGGAAGAAGAGACCGTGTACACCTTTAATCAAGGGGGCCCTGTTTCAGAGCCCACGAGTCCTTACAAAGAGTTTACAATGTCGGTAAGCGTAGGCCCTAATGAGATTGCCATGCAGAAGCGGCAACAGGGCGTTCAAAACATGATGAATTCCCGAGCGGGAATTATGCCAAGCAATAAAATGTTATCTGCTTTAGATCGCATTATGGGAAGAAACCAAAATGGCTGAAGAAAACGATCCGATTACGTCGATGGTTGAAAGACTAGACCCTATGACTGAACTCTCGATTGAAGAGCAGGTTGAGATTGCAGTGCCTAATTCATTAAGGGCCAAAGAGATAGATAGCTCTACCGTTGAGATTATAGCGGAAGAGGACGGCAGTGCTACGGTGGACTTTGATCCGCAGCCTGAAGTTACGGTAGACGAGGGAGATTTTTACCGCAACCTAGCCGAGGAGCTAGATGATACGGCCCTTGGGACTTTGACCAGCGAATTAATGGGTCAGTATGAGAATAACAATGAAACACGTAAGGATTGGCGGGACAACTACGAGAAAGGGCTTCAGCTTCTTGGCTACAAGTATGAAGACCGCACAGAGCCGTTCAAGGGCGCAAGCGGGGTAACGCACCCGTTGTTGGCAGAAGCTGCCACCCAGTTCCAAGCACAAGCCTACAACGAGCTTTTACCGCCAGACGGCCCTGTCCGCACGGTGATAATGGGTGCGATAGACAAAGAAAAAGAACAACAGGCCCATCGTGTCAAAGAGTTTATGAACTATTACTTGATGAATGTGATGCAGGAGTACACGCCTGAGTTTGATCAGATGCTGTATTACCTCCCTCTTGCCGGATCGGCGTTTAAGAAAGTGTACTATGACGCCGCGTTGGATCGACCGGTTTCAACGTTTATTCAAGCGACTGATTTGATTGTGCCGTATGAGACGTCTAATTTAGAAACGTGTCCTATTATCACGCATCGGATTGATATGAGCGTAAACGACTTGCGTAAGCAGCAGGTTGCAGGGTTCTATCGAGATGTAGACATTGTACCGAGCAGTGCCGCGCCAGACGAAGTAAGAAAAGAGATGAACAAAATTGAAGGTGTCGAGCCTTCTCAAGGCAACTATGACACCACTATTCTTGAGTTTCACGTGGAACTGGACTTAGACGGCTTTGAGCATAAGGATGAAGAAGGCGAAACGACGGGGATTAAACTGCCGTATATCGTCACTATCTGCGAAGACATGAGCACTATTTTGTCTATACGTCGAAATTATTTGGAAGATTCTAAAGAGTTTTTAAAGATAGAGTATTTTATTCATTACAAGTTTTTGCCTGGATTTGGCTTTTACGGGTTAGGGCTTATTGACACCATTGGCGGATTAGCCACTACGGCGACGGCTTCGTTGAGGCAACTGATAGATGCAGGAACTTTGTCTAATCTTCCCGCAGGGTTTAAGGCGCGTGGCCTAAGAGTAAGGGATGATGCCGATCCGTTGCAGCCTGGTGAGTTTAGGGATGTAGATGCTCCAGGAGGGGCCATTCGAGACAGCTTAATGCCTTTACCTTTCAAAGGTCCTGATACCGTGTTGTTTCAACTGTTAGGGTTTGTGGTTGATGCCGCACAGCGGTTTGCAACGATTACGGATATGAAAGTGGGGGATGGTAATCAGAACGCAGCGGTAGGCACTACAGTTGCTATGCTTGAGCAAGGTGCTCGAGTGATGAGTGCTATTCATAAACGTTTGCATTATGCCATGCGAAAAGAGTTTAAGATCCTTGCTCGAGTGATGCATGAGTTTTTGCCACAGGAATATCCGTATGATGTGGCTGGCGCGACACCTCAGATTATGGCGCAAGACTTTGATGATCGAATTGATGTTGTGCCGGTATCTAACCCTAATATCTTTTCGCAAGCACAGCGCATTGCTTTGGCGCAAAGTCAGCTAGAATTAGCGGCTCAAGCCCCTGATCTACATAATTTGCCAGAAGCGTATCGTCGAATGTATGAAGCATTAGGCGTAAGGGACATAGATAGCATTTTGAATGCCCCAGAACTAGACGCTCCGACGCCTAAAGATCCTGCGCAAGAGAATGTAGATGCTTTAGATGGCATTGATCTCAAAGCTTTTGAAGGGCAGAACCATGAAGCGCACATTGCGGCGCATTTAGTGTTCATGGCTTCTGGTGTGGTGCAAGCATCACCTCCTGTAGCGGTGGCATTGCAGAAGCACATCATGGAACACGTAAAATTGATGGCTCAAGAGCAGGTAATGACGCAATTTATGCAACAAAATCAAGGCCAAGAGCCTACAGAAGAGCAAGTTATAAGCATTGAAGCGCAAATATCGCAGGTTATTGCCGATAAAATTGCTGAAGTGCGTATGATGAGCCAAAATATCATGGGTCAAGGTCAAGCAGAAGGCCCTGATCCTCTTGTTGCGCTTAAAGAGCAAGAATTAGGCATAAAAGAACAAAAAACAATGGCCGATATTGCCAACGATCAAGCTAAGTTTGGATTAGAAGAGCAAAAACTTAGTGAAAGAAGCCGTCAGTTTGATGATAGGCTAGAATCGCAGGAAAAACAGACGGCAGCACGAATAAATGCGTCAAATGAGCGAGAAGACATGAGACTACGTCAAAAAGAAGGAGAAACACCATGAAGAGAACAGTCAGAACGAACGGCTCTACCCCTCCAAATCCGCCCAAAGCGTCAAATAAAGAGGTAATTCAAAGCCAAGGTAGCGTGCCCTTTGGTAATTACAAGGAAGTACCTACGCCAAATACGGCTAAAGGCACGGTAACCACTGGAACGTGTCGAGGCATGGGTGCAATGCTTCGTGGTGGTAAATTTACTATCAACTAGGTGTCCATATGCAAGATAATATTTTGTATGCAGATGGCTTTGACAAAGCTTTAATAGGTACGGAAAAAAGCCACGGCCAACCTACCATTGCTGTTTACGATAGAGACAAGTGTATAAATATACTTGCAGAAGATATGCCTTACGAGGAAGCAGTAGAGTATTTTGAGTTTAATGTTGCGGGGGCATTTGTAGGAGAACAAACCCCTATTTTTGTAGACTTAGAGGAAAAATACTTATGCCTTTAAAAAAAGGTAGTGCTAAAAAAACAGTAAGCGGTAATGTCAAAAAGCTCCGTGGTGAAGGGTATCCGCAGAAGCAAGCGGTAGCCATTGCGTTAAATACTGCGGGAAAAAGTAAAAAAAAGGTGCGCAAAAAAGCATAAGTATATTACTATACGCAATGATATCGGACTTATGGGGTATATTGTGGATATGGACGTAATAAGCTTGGTGCAATTTGTACAAAGTACTATAAAAGACAGACACGCATCTGTTTTAAATCATTTAGAAGCAAGCGGCATTAGCAACATGGAGCAGTATCAACACTGCATGGGGCAATTGTCGGCATTAAGTTACATCAACCAGGAACTCTCGAACCTGCTAGAAAAACAGGAGCAATAAGTATGAAGTCAACAACGGACGCTGTGCCTACAGCCGAAGAACGTGTACAAAACTCTTACGTTACACCCGAAGAGCGTGTGTTAGATCCTAGTAAGCTAGACCTCTCCGCAGTAGAACGGATGCCACAACCGGCTGGTTGGCGCATTCTAGTGCTACCTTATCGGGGTAAAGGCAAAACGGAGGGAGGCATTCTTCTTACGGATCAAACAATTTTAGAAGACCAATTACAAACTGTCGTTGGATATGTCGTTAAACAGGGGCCTTTGGCCTATGCTGATACTGAAAAGTTCCCTTCAGGTCCGTGGTGTAAAGAAAAGGATTGGGTTATTTTCCCACGTTATGGCGGTACTCGTTTTAAGATTGAAGGTGGTGAGGTAAGGATCATTAATGATGATGAGATCATAGCCACTATCGAAAATCCTGACGATATACTAAGCCTATAGGGGACTAAAGCCATGTCGAAAAATGAGCATAAAGCAGAAGATGGAAACGTGGATCTTGATTTTGAGGGCTACGAGGAGACTGAAATAGAGCTACCGAGCAAAACGGACGAATCTGACGTTAATGTCCAAGCTGAAGCTGAAGTAGTCGAAGAGAAAGTTGAAGCCAAAAACAACGACGATGAGCACGCAGAGCACAGTGAAAGCGTAAAAAAACGCATTAGTAAACTTACTAAGAAGATGCGTGAAGCAGAGCGGCGAGAACAAGAAGCTGTAAATTATGCACAAAGTGTAAAAGCCGAAGCAGATCAGCTAAAGCAAAGGGTAAATACGCTAGATCATGGCTATTTAAACGAGCATGGCGGTCGAATAAAAGCAGAGCAAATACAAGCGCAAGAAGATTTAAAAAAGGCTATGTTGGAAAACAATCCGGATGCCTTGGTAGAAGCGCAAACCAAAATAGCCCAATTAGCGGTTTCTGCCAATGAGTATGCTAAAGCATCTCGACAGCAGGAAATGAGGACGCAACAAGCGCAAGCGCAAGCTCAAGCGCAGCAGCAGCAAGCTCCGCAACAGTCTCAAGCGGCTCCCGCAACCCCTGCTCCTGATCCAAAAGCAGAAGAGTGGGCTTCGCGTAATGATTGGTTTGGAAAAGACGAAGCCATGACTTTTGCGACATTTGGTATACACAAAAAGATGGTCGAAGAAGAAGGGTTTGACCCCAGAAGCGATGACTATTATGATGAGTTAGATCATAGATTAAAAGAAAACTTCCCCAATAAAACAGGGGCACCAAACGGAAGCAGCAGAAGACCCGTCCAAACTGTTGCTAGTAGCTCCCGCAGTACAACACAAGGACGCAGTAAGAGCACGAAGGTTAGACTCACCTCAAGCCAAGTAGCAGTAGCTAAAAAATTGGGTGTGCCACTAGACGAATACGCGAAATACGTCAAACAATAGGAGAATAAAATGTCATCAACTAAAAAAGGTTTTGAGGGCACTAATACTCCTCGCGCAGCAAGCACTAGAGAAAAAACTTCAAAGCGAAAGCCTTGGGCCCCTTCTTCTAGTTTAGATGCACCACCTGCTGAAGACGGTTATAAACACCGTTGGATTAGAGCGGAAGCACGAGGCTTTTCAGATACTAAAAATGTGTCTGCACGGTTAAGAGAAGGCTACGAATTAGTTCGTGCCGATCAACATCCGGACTTCGAGGCTCCCGTAATAGATTCAGGTAAGTATGAAGGTGTTATAGGGGTTGGCGGGTTATTGTTAGCAAAGATCCCGATTGAAACTGTAAAAGAACGAAATGAATACTATCAAGGCCGTGCTTCGGACTTGCAAGAAGCAGTTGATCAAGATCTTATGCGAGAAAACGCCCACAATTCAATGTCGATCACTAAACCGGATCGACAAACGCGTGTACAATTTGGTGGTCCTCGAAAAGAGTGACCTTTTAAGGAGAAGAACTAATGGCAAATCAAGAAACAGCCTATGGTCTACGTCCTATTGGTTTGGTGGGAAGCGGTGCTAACTCTACTGGTATTACTGAGTATGAAATAGCTACGAACAACACTAATCCTATTTTTAATGGTGAAATTGTTGTGCCATTAGCTTCAGGATTTATAGATCAGGCAGGTGCTACTAACGGTGGCACAACTCAAGCACTAGGTGTTTTAACTGGTGTTTTGTATCACGATTCGGTCCAAAAAAAGCCTGTGTGGATTAATTACTGGCCTGGATCAAACGGTGTAAGCGTAGACACAAATCACCCTGTCCGTGCTTATGTTGCAGATAACCCCAATCAGCTATTCCAAATAGCTTCCGATGCCAGCACAACAGATCGAGCAACCGCTCAAGGTCTTGTTTTTGCTAACACGGATCTAGGTACTTCTGCTCGTACAGGATCTACCGACACGGGTGCATCTAATTCACAAATGAGTGTGGCAAATGCGGCAGCGACTGCTACGCTTCCATTACGCATTGTTGGAATTGTAGATGATGTTGCAAACAGCGACTACACTGTAGCGGGTATCCCGTTTATAGTGCGGTTAAATGCTCACTTTAACGCCGGTACACGTAGTTTTGATTCACAAACTACTGCCGACTCAACCGGACTTAACTAAGGAGGCCGACAATGACTATTTCTAGAGCGCAATTAGCCAAAGAACTAGAGCCTGGCCTGAATGCCTTATTTGGGTTGGAATATGATAGGTACGAAGACGAAGCTGCGGAAATTTTTTCTGCTGAAAGTTCAGATAGAGCTTTTGAAGAGGAAGTAATGCTTTCTGGTTTCGGAACTGCACCTGTTAAGAGTGAAGGTAGTGCAATTAACTTTGATAACGCGCAAGAGACTTATACTGCTCGTTACACAATGGAAACGATTGCGCTTGCTTTCTCAATCACAGAAGAAGCTGTTGAAGACAATTTGTACGATAAGTTAGCGACTCGCTATACTCGTGCTCTTGCTCGGTCTATGGCTCAAACACGACAAATTAAAGGTGCATCCGTACTGAATAACGCATTTCTTGCAACATCGCCTATCGGTGATGGCGCAGCTTTGTGTAGTGCTGCTCACCCAAGTTTGTCGGGTAACCAAACTAACTTGTTGGCAACACCGGCTGATTTAAATGAGACTTCTTTAGAAGACATTTTGATTCAAATCGCTGGGTTTACTGACGAGAGGGGCTTAAAGATAGCCGTTCGTGGAACTAAGCTAATGATTCCTAAAGAACTTCAGTTTATTGCTGAAAGAATCATTAACTCTAACCTACGTCCAGGTACAGCCGATAACGACATCAACGCAATGAAATCAATGGGTATGCTTCCAGAAGGCGCGGCAGTAAACCATTTCTTCACTGATGCTGATGCGTATTTTGTTAAGACTGACTGCCCTAATGGTTTCAAAGTCTTCAACCGCACGCCTTTAACTACAGGCACTGAGGGGGATTTTGACACTGGTAACTTACGATTCAAGGCTCGTGAAAGATATGCATTTGGTGTATCTGATTGGCGTTGTGTCTTTGGTACTCCAGGCGCATAAGCAAGTTTCTTGCTTAAATAAAGAAGGGCGGCAATGTTGTCGCCCTTTTTTTATTGGTTTATACTGATAACGTTACCTGACTATTGCATCCCGCAATAGACACTTGCCACGACAGGAGAACACTACATGGCTACTCATTTTAAAGGCCCGATTCTTTACTCAAACGCCCGTGCGGGTCTTAGTGACCTATCCATAGGGATAAACCCTGATCAACAAGTTCTTTGGGACGACTTTAACAAAGAACTAGACACTGCTTTTACCATAGTAAAAGATACTTCTGCTGATGTTTCTATTGGAGCGGACACTTTGAATGGTGTTCTAAACATTACATCACAGGCGACTACGGACAACAGCGGCGGATCTATACAAGCCAATGAAATCTTTCAACTGCCAGCCACGCAAGGTCAAAAAGTTTGGTTTGAAGCTCGTTATTTTGTTAACAGCACTGCTGGTAGCGGAGCGGGTCAAATGGATACGTTTGTCGGTATGACAGAAAACTTTGTCACAAACCCTGAAAACGGTTTGGATCGAGCAAATCGCATTGGTTTTCAAATGACTGATGGCGCGGCCACTTTGAAAGTAGTAAGCGGAACTACGGGTCCTCTTCTAAATGAATTTTCTTTGCCTACTAAGTACAACGTAGCAGATGGAACATATCAAACAGTCGGTTTTACTTTGACCAAAGGTAAAGCGGTTGGCGGCACTAATGTCCTTGAGTTTTTTGTAAACAGAGAATTAGTTCACACTATAACGGACATTATAACAAGTGATCTGATTACACCTGCTGCCGTCTCCATGAGTGGCGATGCTACGGGAACAAAAAGTATGAGCATAGATTACATACTTGCCGCGCAAGATCGTGTGACATACTAAGTATGGCTACGGTTAAGCGCAAACGAGCGCGGACAGAAGATGGGGCGTTTAGGGGCGATGACCCCTCTACGCCTGACATTAATGAAGCTTGGGAGGAAGAAACCGTGGCAACAACTAAAGCTCCGGCAAAAAAGACAGCCCCTAAAAAAGCCCCTGCTAAGACAGCAAAAGCAGGATTACCTCATCCTCAAAGTGCCGCTTACAAAGCTATGATTATACGTGGCGAAATTAAGGAGTAGCACATGGCAGGTTCAGATACTTTTTCGACCTTTATAGATCCTTCTACGGTTGCAGCGGCGGTAGCTACAGGGATATGTACGGCTCAAACAACGGGTGGCGCGGGAAATTTAACTCTTAACGGTAGTCTGGTATCAACCGGAGTAGCAACGTTGACACCTGCTAGAAACGTAGTAATAAGCACGGTTTCGGCTAACAGTGGAGTTGATTTTGCGGTCACAGGGACTTTGGCAGACGGAACTACTGTTTTTACAGAAACAATAGCCGGTCCTGATACAGGCGGAGGTATCGTTTCAACTACCGCTGTGTTTGCTACCGTCACACAAGTTGCAGTTGATGGCGCAATTACGGGTAATGCTACGGTAGGCTCTGGAACAACTGTTATAGCCCCTGTTTTTGCAGGTCGTACCCGTATTCGCGGTATTTACTTTGTTAACACGGGTACTGCGGGTATTTTAAACTTTACCAATGGGTCAACAGGTTCTGGAGCCTCTATCTTAAAGTTTATGACGTCTGGTGGCGCAACATCGGCAGACTATCCTGATATACCAGATGAGGGGCTTTTGTTTAAAGATGGCGCGTATTTAGTGTATCCAACAACCGTCACGACGGGTATTACGGTGTTTTTTAACTAATGGCTACAACTAAGAATGTGACCAGATTACCTAGCGGCCGCTTAAAATATAGAGATGAAACTTTTGCGGGATATAATAAACCTAAAAGAAGTAAAAAAGGTTCTAAAAAAAGTGTGGTCTTGGCTAAAAAAGGCACGGAAATAAAAATGGTTCGGTTTGGTGACGCTAATATGACCATAAAAAAAGACCAGCCAGGACGCCGTAAAAATTTTAGAGCTAGGCATAGTTGTGATACGGCAAAAGATAAGTTTACGGCAAGATACTGGTCGTGTAAGGCATGGTAGTTGAGGATCAAATTACGGAAGAAATCCGTTCTTGGTCGAAAGAAGCTTTGGAAAAAGTTAATCCTAGCTTTGGTAATATGCCGCCATGTCCTTATGCAGAAAAAGCATGGGCTAGTGAAAAAGTAGGTATATCGTTTAAACGATGTCCGTCTTTTCAAGATCTCACTACTATAGTTTCTACGTGGGATGATAAATACGATGTAGTGGTTTTAGTGGACCTAGACTACATTAAAGATGAAACGTTGTTTTATCAGCATATAGATGGGATGAACGGGGCAATAGCCGAAGGTGTTTTTATAGAAAAAGACATATGGCTGATGGCGTATCACCCCGAAGAAGAGCCAAATGAGCTTTTTTACAGCAAAGAAGCTTTAGAAGTAAACGAAGAAATAGACGAAGACGAGCCCTATGCAATGATTTTTATTCAAAGGTTAAGTAAATTGCATGAGGCTTCGGAAAAATTAGAAAAAACCGATTATTACAAAGAATACGAAAAACAATTTGGTTTAAGAGATATGCTAAAAGTACGTGAAACTTACTATCGGAGGCTTAAAAATGGCTCGTAAAACACAAGGTTATAATGCCCGATTAGACGAATCAATGGGTTCTAGAAACGGTAAGAAAAAGCAAAGTGAATCTTCTCGTCGGAATGAAAGCGAAGGCATGGAAGCATCTATGGGTCGTAGAAAGTTTGCAGCCGTAAGCACTATGGATAAAACTGGTAAAACAAAGCCTAAAAGGGTTGTTAATTTAGGTGCTGGGGGGCCGGTTACACGAAGTTCAGGAAAATCGGCTAATTCTTCTAATACCAATGAGCATAAGCTTATAGCTATGGGCATAAAAGTTCCCCAAGGCACTACGCCTGTTCGTATGCGCGGCGGGGGCATGGCTGCTTCTAAGAAGATGAAGAGTGGCACAGGCCCTGTTCGTATGCGTGGTGGAGGCATGGCTGCTTCTAAGAAGATGAAGAGTGGCACAGGCCCTGTTCGTATGCGTGGTGGAGGCATGGTAGCCTCTAAGAAGATGAAAAGAGGAAAGGGGCCTAGAGGCACAGCCTAATGACCACTTCTAATTCTACCAACTTCGAGCTAGATGTAGCCGATTATATCGAAGAAGCGTTTGAGCGATGTGGAAAAGTTGTTCGCACTGGTTATGATCTTAAAACAGCGAAACGATCTTTAAACCTGCTATTAGCTGAATGGGCTAATCGTGGTTTAAATCAATGGACTATCGCTCAAACCACTTTACCTCTAGCTGCAAACATTCGAGTATATCCAGGCGGCACACTAAATATGGTGGTAGCAGCTTCGGCTAATTTTGCTGTAACTGAAACGATTACGGGCGGAACTAGTGGGGCTACGTGTCAAGTAACGAGTAAACCAACGGCAACAGCTTTAGCAATTACATTGCCCACAGGTGTGTTTTTAGCAGGAGAGACGATTACGGGCGGTACAACCGGAGCGACCACTACTGTAACCAGTGCGGTTGATTTTTCGGACGTACAAAGCACTATCGATATTTTAAGTGCAGCGGTTCGTAGGGATGGCACTGATTTTACTATACCTCGAGTCAGTAGAGACGATTATTTAACAATACCTAATAAAAGCACTACGGGACGAGCAAGTCAGTTTTTTTTAAATCGATTAATAACACCGCAATTAGAGTTGTGGCCTACGCCTGATAACAGCACCGACGTTATAATATTTAATCGTTTAACTCGCATACAAGATGCGGATACGTTTATAAACACCTTTGAAGTCCCCTTTAGGTTTTATCCTTGTTTAGCCGCCGGTCTAGCTTACTACCTATCTATTAAATTAGCGGCAGACAGAACGCCTATGTTAAAAGCTTTATATGAAGAAGAGTTTGACAAGGCCGCAGTTGAAGATAGAGATAGAGCTTCTTTTACTATATCTCCTGGATATTCTTCTTTGAGGTTTAACAATTAATGGCAAAATTTGCATCAGGAAAATATGCTTTAGGGACATCTGATCGGTCTGGTTTTGTATATAGGCTAAACGAGATGAAAGTTGAGTGGACGGGTGCTTTAGTTGGTCCAGAGGAGTGGGAGAAAAAACAACCACAATTAGATCCTCGAAAAATAATTACCGACCCTCAAGCATTACGCAACCCTCGGCCTAATACACCAATGGTTCTGTCAATCTACGTTGGGGTTCCTAATGTAGAAGATGGCGGCAACTTTAGGCCAATGAATGTTTTTGGACAAGTGGGCGCAGTTACGGTGGTTACGACATGACAAGCAGAGTTAACTTGGGGGCGGGTAGCCCTATAAAAATGAACCAAGGCGGTGGTGTAAATAAGTCTCGTGTAAACGAAGCGGGTAACTACACTAAGCCTACTATGCGTAAAAGAATGTTTAATTCTATAAAAGCAGGGACAAAAGGCGGTAAAGCGGGTCAATGGTCCGCTAGAAAAGCGCAAATGCTTGCCAAAAGATATAAGGACAGTGGCGGAGGCTATACCTAATGGCATTAAAAGCTCCACAAAAGTCTTTAAAAAAGTGGACAAAGCAAAAATGGACTACCAAATCGGGTAAGCCTAGCGCAAAAACAGGGGAAAGATACCTGCCTAAAAGTGCAATAAAGTCGCTGTCTGCGGGGGAATATGCCGCAACGACTAGGAAAAAAAGGAAGGACACTAAAGCAGGGAAACAATTTTCGTCGCAACCTAAAAAGGTGGCAAAGAAAACAAAGAGATTTAGGTAATGGCATTTACTTACGCACAGCTTAAAACAGCATTGCAAGATTACACGCAAAACTCGGAAACGTCTTTTGTCACTAATCTACCCATTTTTATTCGCTCTGCGGAAGAACGCATTCTAAAAAACGTACAATTAAGCTTGTTCCGTAAAAACTCCGCTGGAAACGTTACGCAAGGTGATGAGTACCTTACGATGCCTACGGACTTTCTTGCTCCGTTTTCATTGTCGTACACCGATGGGACCACTAACGAAAAAACATTTTTAGAGTTTAAAGATGTGAATTTTTTGCAATCGTTTACGCCGGACAGGTCTACCCAAGGCGATCCTCGTTTTTACTCTATTTTTGATGTTGATGCTTTTCTTATAGCTCCTACGCCAAACGCTAGTTCTGTTGTAGAGTTACATTATTATTATCGTCCAACCAGTTTAACCGCTGGTTCAGAAAACGGAACTACTTGGTTAAGTATTAACGCTGAACTTACGCTGCTTTACGGCAGTTTGATAGAAGCTTATATTTACATGAAAGGTGACCCGCAGCTAATGCAGGATTATGAAAAACGTTTTGCAGAGGCTATTATTGCATTGAAGCAGTTTGGTGAAGCTAAACAGGTCACTGATGAATATCGAGAAGGTATGGTTATGCGAGAAAGAACATGATGACACCCCAATTAGGTATATCTAACGATTTTAAAGTAGAAGTTGCAACAACCCAAAACAGGGGGTTTACTCCTGAAGAAATAGCAAGTCGTTGTGTAGATCGTATTATTAGTATTTCAGATCAAGCTAATCCGGTTTTGCAACAACAAGCTCACGCTTTTAAAGATAACATGGAAGAGGTTATTGCCGATTATATGCGTCAAGCCATTTCCAGTGATAGAACCACCGTCTATAATGCTTTATTAGATGCGGGCCAACCAAAACTAGCTGAATTAATTAGGAGATTATGACATGGCATTTTCTGGAAACTATATGTGTACTAGCTTCAAGCAGGAGCTACTACAAGGCGTTCACAACTTAACTAACGGTTCGGGCAACAGTTTTAAAATGGCCCTGTATACAAACAGTGCGTCTTTTAACGCTGCTACCACTGCTTACACCACTTCTAACGAAGTGACGGGTACAGGCTATGTGGCTGGCGGTAACGTGCTTACTAATGTAACCCCGACTAACAGCGGTACCACTGCTTTTGCAGAGTTTGGAGATCGTAACTGGCCGACCTCTACTATTACTGCGCGTGGTGCATTAATTTATAACGACACTGCATCAGGTGATCCTACACTACTTGTTTTAGACTTTGGATCAGACAAATCGTCAAGTTCTGGTGATTTTTCGGTAGTTATGCCTACTTACAATGCAACATCGGCGTTGATTAGGATTGCGTAGTGACCGACCAGACTGTACGCCTCGATGGTTGGGGGACGGATACATGGAGTTCTAGCTCGTGGGGCAACACTAGCTCGGGCCAACAGGCTGCGGGTTCGGTCGGAGCGGTTTCGATTAATGGACAAGCGTCTGTTACGCTGGTGGGAGTTGCCGCCACAACCGCCGTAGGTAGCCTTAGTGTTAACATTGTCTTCAATGAAACAGTAGTAGCGGGAAGTTCGGTTGGAACGACAGGGGTAGGTCAAGTAGGATTCCCTGTAACGGTTAAATTAGAAGGATGGGGAATTGGCGCGTGGGGTAACTCTGGTTGGGGTAACTCTAACGCAGGAAGTCAAGCCACAGGTAGCGTAGGAACGGCTTTAGCGGTCACTACAGGAACAGTTACCGCAGGAAGCTTGTTAGCCACAGGCAGTGTGGGTGGCGTTACGGTAAACAGTGACGCTAATATTGTCCTAGTTGGGGTAGCAGCTACCGGAGGGGTTGGTCAGGTTATACCGAGTATACCTGCGGCCTTTACAGTAACAGGGGTAAGTGCCACTGGTGCTGTAGGTCAAGTTGACGTAGAGGTTAACATTAGTACCACTCTTACAGGGGTGCAAGCAGTAGGACAAGTTTCGGGTATCCAGATGTGGATAGAAATACAACCTTCTCAAGATCCTAATTGGACAGAGATAGCAGCGTAATAAACGAGGTTAAAAATGGCGACTTATGTAAATAATTTGAGATTAAAAGAAATCGCCACGGGCGACGAAAGTGGTACGTGGGGAACCAGCACCAATACCAACTTAGAGTTGATTACGGATGCTATGGGTTATGGCGCGAAAGCAATGTCTGCCGATCAAAACGAAACGTTTACTATGTCGGACGGGGGCGCAGACACCTTACGTGCTATGTACCTTAAAATTACTTCCGGTACAAACTTAACGTCAGCTAGAACAATTACATTGGCTCCAAACACTGTTAGTAAAATGTGGTGGATAGAAAACGCTACTAGTGGTGGTCAAAGCATTATTATTAAACAAGGCTCTGGCGCACAAATTACAATTCCCACTAACAACACCAAAATTCTTTATACCGACGGAGCCGGTGCAGGGGCTGCCGTCTATGATTCGCTTGCCACAGTGGACGTTGGCGACGGTACTGTAACTTCTGTTGGCGGTACAGGATCGGTCAACGGAATTACTTTATCGGGCACGGTTACAAGTTCAGGTAACTTAACGCTTGGTGGAGCTTTAGCTAACGTTAACTTGACCTCTCAGGTAACAGCCACGCTTCCGGTAGCTAACGGCGGTACAGGTGTTGCTACGATAGCCGCTAACAACGTAATACTAGGCAGTGGCACTAACGCTGTGACAACCGTTGCGCCAGGGACATCAGGTAACGTCCTAAAGTCTAACGGTACTACATGGACATCAGCGGCAGAAGCTGCCGGTTACCCTGCTCCAACGTTAACTAGTACTAGCACTACGGCTACTTCTGCTTCGTTTATAGTTGCTACGGCAGGATCAATAACAATTACGTTGCCTTCTAGTCCAAGCGCAGGTGATTATGTAGTCATCAAGGACGGCACAGGTGCAGCAGCGACAACTAATTTTTTGGTTGCTCGTAACGGCTCTAACATAGCCAGTTCAGCTACTGACCTTACCTTCGATAAGAATTTTGCCGAAATCGTGATGACCTACATCAATGGGACGATTGGCTGGAGTGTGTAAATGTCTACTCTTTCAGAGCTTATACCATCTGGGGGAACCCAGAATAAT
>Ga0181394_1000136_pt1 | contig 29743 bp, 17 predicted proteins | sample 17SPOviralmetaG_FD_130123 | JGI IMG/M metagenome (GOLD analysis project Ga0181394, IMG submission 130123) | Marine viral communities from the oligotrophic San Pedro Time Series (SPOT) site, San Pedro Channel, CA, USA - 17 SPOT_SRF_2010-11-23 | ecosystem: Environmental > Aquatic > Marine > Strait...
CCCAAATCCAAATCTAATGAAAGAAAAACCTAAACACAACATGGCGTCTCACATGGCAGATGCGTTGCGCTACGGATTATACTCATTTCAAATCTCAAATGTATCCTTTTAATGATACCAGCTTAAAAATAGTTATTGACAAGTTACCTTAAACTAGATATAATTCTTTAAATGAAAAATAAAGGAACCAGAGGAAAATGCCTAAGTTAAAACGTGACATTGTAAAGTATGTACGAGATAAGGCAAAATCCAAGTACGAGAAGGGTTCCTCTTGCGAGATTTGCGGTGCAACAGAGCAGTTAGACTTTCACCACTTTTACAGTCTCACACCATTGTTAAACAAATGGATAAAAGATAACAATCACAATCCCGAGTACATTCAAGCACTTCGGGATGATTTTATAGAAGAGCATCATGCTGAGCTCTATGATCACACAGCTACTTTGTGTCATACTCATCATTTGAAACTTCATTCAATTTACGGTAAAGATCCAGCACTGACTACAGCTACAAAGCAGATGCGTTGGGTAAAGATTCAAAGAGAAAAACATGGCTTGGTATAATCCTTTTAGTAAAAAACCTGTTGATGTCGAAGAGAAGTTGAATCCTGCTCAATATCTTGATGGTGGGAATGTAGAGTCTAGCCGAGAAAATACTATTAGCTACGAAAGAGCTTACGAAGATCTAGAAATTGTAAATCGTGGCGTGAATATGATCGTAGATGATGTTGCTGAGATTCCTACTCTTGTACTACCCAATGCTCAACGAGGTGTTGTAAAAGGTATAAAGAGAACAAAAGTAGAGCTTCTTTTAAATAAAGAACCTAACCCTTTCCAGGATATTAATACTTTTCGCCGTAATTTGATTACAGATTTTATACTAGATGGAAACATCTTTATTTACTTTGATGGTGCTCATATGTATCATCTACCAGCAGATAAAGTACAGATTCATGCTGATAAAGATACTTATGTAGAAAAATATACTCTTAACGAAACTACATTTACTCCTTCTGAGATTATACATATTAAAGATAACTCCTTTCATTCGATTTATAGAGGTGTACCAAGGCTTAGACCCGCTATGCGTACAATGAACTTGATGGCTTCTATGAGAGCTTTTCAAGATAATTTCTTTAAGAATGGTGCAGTTCCGGGTTTAGTACTTAAGTCTCCGAACACATTGTCAGAGAAAATTAAAGAACGTATGATGGTATCTTGGCAGACTCGTTATAAGCCAGATACTGGAGGTAAGCGTCCTCTCATACTAGATGGAGGACTAGAAGTCGATAGCCTCACAAAAGTAAACTTTAAAGAATTAGATTTTCAAAGTGCGATTACAGAAAATGAAAAGATCATTTTAAAAGCCCTTGGAATCCCTCCAATTTTATTGGATTCAGGTAATAATGCAAATATTCGTCCCAATTTACGACTTTACTATTTGGAGACTATATTACCTATAGTTAGAAAAATTAATTTTGCAACTACTCGATACTTTGGTTTCGAGTGTAAAGAAGATATTACAAACATTCCTGCTTTACAGCCAGAGCTACGTGATAGTGCAGCATTCTACACATCACTAGTAAATGGTGGTATTATTTCTCCAAACGAAGCTCGTGAAGCATTAGGATACGAAGCTAGAGAAGAAGCAGAAGATATACGAGTTCCTGCAAATATAGCAGGGTCTGCAGCTAATCCGTCAGAGGGCGGTCGACCAGAGGAAATAGAAGAAGAATGACACCTGGAAAACACAGACAGCAAGCAAAGTATCAAGCAATATTACGAATTTCAAAATACTTTGTAAAGAATAAGACATGGATTACGGAAGAAGATTATAATAAACTTGGAAGATTAAGTACTCCTTGTTTACCCAAAAATTTGTATGATATATTTGGAACATATAAAGATATGTTACAGTATTTGGAAGTAGGTCCAATGGCAGATGAAATTAAATTGCTAAAACCTAAACCGGCAGTAAAAAAGCCTAAAGCATCCGCTAAGCCTAAAATGGTAAAGCCTGCTAAAGCAAAGGAGAGTAAAGATGAATAAGTTATTTAATCTTACATCCACATTTAAGTCTCATGAAGCAGACGATGGATCTGTAATGATACGAGGAATGGCTAGTACAGCTGACTTTGATCGCGCGGGTGATTCCATTTCAGCAGAAGCCTGGACTAAAGGTGGATTATCAAATTTTGAAAAAAATCCAATTATCTTGTTTAATCACGATTATGACAAGCCAATTGGTAGAGCTACGGGGTTGAAAGCCGGTCCCGATGGCTTGGAACTGGAATGTAAAATTAGTAAGGCTGCGCCTGCTAATGTTGCACAATTAGTTAAAGACGGTGTTCTTGGAGCCTTTTCTGTTGGTTTTCGAGTCAAGGACGCTGATTACTTAAAGGAAACCGACGGACTAATGATTAAGGACGCTGAGTTGTTTGAGGTATCGGTAGTATCTGTACCATGCAATCAGTCAGCTACTTTTTCGCTCGCGAAGTCTTTTGACTCAAATAAAGAGTACGAAGAATTCAAAAAAACTTTCACAAATCGTGTAGATCTAGCCGGTCAGTCTCTGGCTAAAGACGAAGTTAATACTTCTAGCGTAGCTAGTGACACACCGAAAAGCGCGGAGAAATCCGCAGATCAGGAGATCAAGATGGATAATCAAAACATCGACTTGGAAGCTTTTGCAAAGAAAGTAGCAGAAGACACTGCCGCTAAGATTGCTATGAAGCAAGCCGAGCAAAAAGCAGCTGACGAAGCCACCGCTAAAGCAGCTCAAGAAGCAGAAGAAGCGAAAGCTTTAGAAGCACAATCAATTAAAACAGTTATCAACTCTGGTGTAGAATCAGGTGTTGAAAAACTTATGGGCGACGTTGAAGCTAAACTAGCTGAAAAAGACGCAAACCTACAAGAAATCATGGGCACTTTCCAGAAAGAACTTGACGAGAAGAAAGCAGAAATCGAAGCTATGCAAAATAGCAAGAAGTCTTTCTCTGATCGTGGTTCTGATCTAAGTGCGTTCGGTAAGGACTTCCTTGGCGCTCACATTCTTGGTAAAGTAACTGGCAAAGGTTATGACACTGACTATGCTAAGTCTATTATGGCTAAAGCAGGTGTTGCTTACACAGCTAATGCTTCAGATACAGGTAAACTAGATACTCTTTCTACTACAGCTTTTGAAGAAGAAATGGTTCTAGAGCAAAAAATTGCTGGCTTGTTCCGCGAAATTGCTGTAAACTCAGGCGCAACTGTAATTCCTACAGTTACTGATACTAATGCTGCTACTTTCTCAGCTGGTGGTCTTGAAAGTGGTTATTTGACGAACCGTAATGTTGGTACTGCTAACAGCTATGATATGGCCACTGTTACTGCATATGCTAATCGTCTAATCTCAGGAACCTATATTCCTTCTGATACTGATGAGCAAACTTTTGTAACTATTCTACCAATGATTCAATCAGCTCTAGCTCGTGCTCACGCTCGTGCCGTTGACAAAGCAATCTTGTTTGGTACTGGTTCTTTGGATGCAAGTGCAGCTGCAGGTACTACAACTAACTTTGTTGGTCTAGTAGGTAACTGTGGTGTAGATGGTTCTAACGCACTAAATACTTCTAGCACTGATCATGGTGGTTTAGCAGGCGATGGTGCTACCAAAGCACGTAGTGCTGTTAATGCTGTTACTGCTATGACTGCTCGTGCTGGCATGGGTAAGTACGGTATTAATCCTGCAGATGTTGCGTATGTAATGGGTACTGCAGCTTACTACAGCATGATTGATGATGTAACTTCAGGTTCTGACTTCACAAGCATTGATGAAGTAGGTCCAAATGCTACTAAGTTAAGTGGTCAGTTAGGTTCTGTTTACGGCTCACCAGTAATCGTTTCAGATCTTCTTGACTCTACAGATGGTGGTGATGTTACAGTAGCTTCAGGTGTAACAAGTGACTTTAAAGAGACTTCTCTTATTGCTGTTAACCGTAACGCATTCGTTATTCCACGTCTTGGTGGTGTTAACATCGAATCTGATTACGAAGTTGCAGGCCAGCGTACAGCTGTAGTTGCTAGCCAATCTCTTGGCTTCACTCAGTTGGAAGGTGGTTCACTAGCAGCTATTCGAGTAGTTACTGCTTAATAGTAATACTTTTACTTTTAAACTTCGGGGAGGTTCGCCTCCCCCAAGTTTTTACTAATGGACTTATAGAATATGGCAAATTTAATAACACTATCGAACTATAAAATAGCAGAAGGAATTCAGTCTACGAAAGACGATTCTAAGATAGAGTCTATTATCGCTCGTGTGAGTCAATTAGTAAGAACTTATTGTGGAAATGGTATAACTACTTATCATACTTCGGCAAAAACCGAAACGTTAAGTGTTAATTGGGCATCTAATATTGTACAACTTACAGAAAGCCCTTTAGTAGGAGTAACTTCAGTAAAAGAGAGAGAGAATCTCTCAGATAGTTACACTACTCTTGTAGAAAATACTGACTACTATGTAGACTACTCTACCGACAGTATTTATAGAGTATCTTCAAGTGGCGCAGCAAGAAACTGGGCAAATGGTCCAGGTGCTGTGCAAGTAGTTTACAATGCAGGATATCAAAATTGCCCTGCTGATTTAGAATTAGCAGTTATTGATTTAATTACTTATTATGTAAAAGACGAGCACAAAGCGCGTCAAACTATTGCGGGTGCGAGCATACAGAATCAAAGCTCTTCAAGTCAGAGAAACAATGTAGCGTTCCCTGACCATATTAAAAGAGTACTAGATCTTTATAAGAACTTCTAATGGCTCAGAAAGATTTATTAGTATTTCTAAATAAATTAGACTCAGAACTAACAAAAAGTTCGAAAGACTATAGAAGAGAACAAGCCGATAAACGTGCACATATTTTTAGGTTTAACTCAGGAAAGTTTGCAAAACAAATAAAAATACAAGCAGAAGCGCAAGGTATACCTTTAAGCAATAAAGACAAAGGATTTATAAATAAAGCAGCAAACGAGCTACTAACTAAGTTAAAAAGGAGTTTACCGAGAGTTAAGGCAGATGAAAAAAAGTTAACTTCTGGAAAAACTTTTATAAGAATGACCTTTACTTCTTCTGTAAAAAAGAAGAGTCGATACGGAGATCCTGACTCTATTTATGGAAAAATATACGACACATATAGACCTCATTTAAAAGTATGTTTTACTAATATACAAAACTACTTGAGACAGCAAGAGTTTACTAACGAAAAGACTGGAAGAGTAAAAAATAAAGCACTGCGAACCAAGACAGGAAAAGTAAGAGAGGCTCCAGGACGAGAAGTACAACTGGGTCACGTTGAAGGAAAGAGTGTTATAGAATCTTTAATCAGGGATGCTTTTGAAGACGTAATAGGAGATGAGTCCCTTTTTACAGAAACAGGAGATGCTTTAAAAGAGCCAGACATTAGAAAAATGATGTCAGACTTGGGTATTGATGTTAGCATTATTAAAGACGCAAAAATAGATACTTATACTGTAGAACTAGAAGCTGCCGTAGACAATAGGTCTGGAGGCGCAATGTTAAAAAAGCAAAAAAGCGTACTACAAGGTCAAATTAAAAAAGCCATAAAGAAACTTGGAGGTATTGAGAATCTCTCTGGTTCAGATACTCCCAGAGAAAAGTACATTAAAAAGACTCGGCAAGAAGTTTTAGAGCCTTTTAAAGGTTTAAAAAATGTAAAAGTTTCAGCAAAAGATTTAAAAATAAATGATAAATCTAGTTCAGGAAATAGGAACTCTAAGGCTAAAGCTAAAAAAGCGTCTAAGTCTAGAAAGAGAATTGGTAGAGCAGCAGTACCGGCAGTAGCCAGAATGAGGCGAAAAAAAGCAACAAATACTTCTCCAGCTAGACAACCTTTGGAACTTTTGGGCTTACTTAATCAAAAACTTCCTGAAACTGTAAGAAAGAATATGAAAGAACCGGGACTTGTAAATAGAAGTGGCACATTTGCAAATAGTGTTAAAGTAACAGAAATTGCTCAAACTCCTCAAGGATTTCCAAGTATAGGATATACATATAGAAGAGATCCTTACCAAGTTTTTGAGGAAGGTAGTAGCGGTGAGTGGTCAAATGGGGATAGAGATCCACGCGATTTAATTGATAAATCTATTCGAGAACTTGCAGCACAGTTTGCAATCGGTAGATTCTATACTAGGAGAGTATAATGAGCAGAGTATACACAACGAGACGCTTAGGTATAATAAATGCTCTTGTAGAAAAACTAGAAGATATAAATGGGACGGGCTCATTTCTTAGTGATGTAGCAGGAAATGTATCTCCCAGACTTAAATTTTGGGATGAAGTGGAGGAGTTTCCTGCAATTCACCTAAATGCCGGCTCTGAAAGTAGAGAGTATCAGGGAGGCGGATATAAAGACAGATTTCTGTCTGTAACAGTAAGATGTTATGTACAAGATGAAGATTCAGTATTAGCATTAGACGAGTTATTAGAAGATGTAGAGACTGTATTGGAAACAAACTCTCGATTAGCGTATAAGGATCGTACTGGTGCGACCCAATACACTCAACAAATCACTATAGTCAGTTTAGATACTGACGAAGGTGTATTAGAACCTCTAGGCGTAGGAGAACTACAAATAGAAGTTCGATACTAGAAAATACAGGCACGAACAAAAGTTCACGTCCTTGTCTTTTCAAGAAACATAGGAGATAAACTATGGCAAAATCTTTATTTTTAAGCCGCGAGGTACAAGTCTACGTTGAGTTTGATTCCCAATTTTGGGAAGTTCCAGTACTTGACGGTTTTTCTTTTTCTCAAGGCACAAACACAACTGAAGTAACGGTTGCAGAAATGTCCGACACTTCTGGTAACAGTCGACGAGGTAGAATTGCATTCAACGATAGCTTAAATGCTGCAGAGTGGTCTTTTTCAACTTATGCTCGTCCAACCATTATTTCCACAAAACATCGTGCAACTGAAGAAGTTCTTTGGGCTTTGATGGCAGGCGCAAAAGACTATGATGGTGCAGAAGGAAGTGGTAATATTTTCAACGATGGTGCTTCAAGTGCAGTAACAGTAATTAACTCAGACACTAGCAACATGGATATCAATTTTGAAGGTTCAAATAAATTAGAGTTTGGAGCTGCTAATATCTGGTTCCGATTCCCTTCTAATGATGATGGTGGAAGTGATTCTGATGTTTTCTATAAGTGTGAAGGAGCTGTTGTAAATGAAGCAACTTTAAACTTTGACCTAGAAGGCATTACTACAATCGAATGGTCAGGTATGGCAAATAAACTAATAGAATCATCCGCACCTACTCTAGGAACCCCTCTAGCACATGGTGCTACTAGCACTAGTAACTTTATCCGTAATCGTCTAACTCAGTTAGTACTTAATGCTACAGACGGTCAAGGATCTATTGAAGACAATGCTTATAATCTAGTACTTACAGGCGGTAATATCACAATTTCTAACAACATTAATTTCATTACTCCTTCTAGCTTAGGAGTTGTTAATGTACCTTTAGGACATGTTTCTGGTACTAGAAGTGTTACTGGTTCTTTCACTTGCTACTTAAGTGGGGATACTCGTGGTTCTGCCGACTTGATGGAAGATTTAATAGCTTCAAGTAACGTTGTTCAGAACGAATTTGCACTTACATTCAATGTTGGCGGTACTACTGCACCTAATCTCTCTTTCTCATGCCCACAGGCAATGTTAGAGATACCTACTCACAGTGTAGAAGATGTTATTAGTGTAGAGGTTAATTTCCATGCTCTACCTTCTGATATTGCAAATACCGATGAGGTTACAATCACTTATACTGGTGCATAGGTGTAAAAAAATATTTCTTGACATTTATGGTCTCTTAGACTATAATATGGAATAGAAAAAGTTAATAAAGGGGTCTTTTTCGACCCCTTTGTTTTATTAGAGAAAAGTATGCCTTATATTTTAAAAAGAACAGCATCTCTTTCGGTATCAATTCCTGCCGGAGAGAGTAGTTATTATAATATGGACGTAACGGATTTTAAGTATAGTCAAACATATACTGACTCGACATATACTCAAAAAACTTTACATGATCAACATAAGTTAAGCGAAGTCTCTAATATAACAAAAGCTAATCCGGCAAATTTTGAGTTTACAATAAATTTAGGAACAGAAGAAAATACCGGAGTACAAAAGCTTATCGAGCATTTACTAGATCCAGTAGCAAACCAATTTCAGATAGTTGTTGCAGCTGGAGAAAATGAGGACGATTATCAGCATATTATAGCCATGCAAAGTTGTGTTGCAACAAATGGGACATTCATAATTGATAAATTAGAGAATCTCAAGTTGACAATTTCAGGGCAAGGTACTGAGCTTCGGACTCTTGTTTCTACAGCGTATCAGCAGAATGCTATTACCTTTGGAACCATAACTAGAAACCGTGCAGAAAATCAATTGCCCGCCTACGTCAAGGTACGACTTCCTGATCCTGATGAGGATATACCTTGTGTCACTTCTTTATCCGTAGAGATTCAAAACGACATTGAATGGAATCCCTATACAACGCTTCACGATTCTATAGGTACAAGTACAGAAGGAGATATATTAAGCATACAACGCCCTTCAAAATATACCTTGAAAAAGAGAACTATATCAGGATCTATAGAGGCGTATATAAAACCCAATACGGATGCCGGTACACAAATTACTGACGCAGATATTGGGGAGGCATATATGCAAAACTATGCTACAAATAAAACACTTTTTATAAGGGCAGGAGCATCGCCTTACTTAAATATAAAAATGAACTTAGTAAACTGTACATATACTAATCGTGTAAATCCGGGAAGTGTATTTACTCAAAGTTATGATTGGAGAATGGCTGATAGTCCTATAGATTTAACAGACTCTAGCTCAGACTCCCAATCATATATCATACTTCAAACAACATAAGGAATAGAAATGGAACTAAAAAAATTAATGGTTGATTCAAAAGCAGTATGGATTGACTTTTCAGGTCTTGAGGGGTTCTCGGTAGAAGTTGCGAATCTTTCAAAAAAAGAACTAACATCTATACGAAAAAAGTGCACCGAGCAAAAATTCGATAGAAAGACCAGACAGCTTATAGAAGAACTAAACGAAGAAAAGTTTGTAGAAAATTTTACAAGAGCAGTTATTAAAAACTGGAAAGGTTTAAAACTCTCTTATCTAGAAACGTTACTACTTATAGATATGGGCAGCGAAGACCCGAATAAAGAGTTAGACTACAGCGAAGAAAACGCTGAAACTTTAGTTAATTCATCAACTGAATTTGATACTTGGCTCAACGAGGTAGTCTTTGATCTAGAGAATTTTCGTACTGGATCAAAAAAGCCAGCTCCTAGAGCGACTGGAAAAATTACTGAAGAATAGCTCTTCAGGGATGACAAAAGATCGTTATCTTAATATGTGCGAACAACTTGGTAAAAAGCCAGACATGGAGGAAATGCCTCCTGACTATAACGACTTTCCTGAGATAGTAATTCATGCTTTAAATGTTTATTCTATGTTAAACGATAGAATATTACCAGATATTGGATACTTAGGAAAAGATTATACAAACTTACCTATTTATATAGAAACACTGGGTATAGATAATAAAGAATTATTTTTAGAGATTCTAGATACGCTAGACTCAAGCGCGGTAGAACACTCTCGCGAAATGCTTAAAAGAGAGCGAGAGAAGCTAAAGAGAAAATAGTAGTGGCAGATAAAATACAAGTTACGTATAAAGTCATGGAAGATGGCAGTCTTAAAGCTATCGGTAAAGATGCCGAAAAAGCTGCTAAAGGCACGGATAAAGCTACCAAATCTGCTGATAAATATAGTAAGAAGCAGAAAGGTGTAGCAGGAATATCTTCTAACTCAACGAAAAACTTCTCAAAAATGACCACCGGCATCACTGGCGGTCTTGTACCAGCATATGCAACATTAGCCGCGAACGTTTTTGCGTTAACTGCGGCTTTTGGCGTGCTTTCTAGAAATGATGCAATCGCCAAACTACAAGAAGGCCTAGAATTTACAGGTAGAGCCGCAGGTAGAAATCTTACTTTAGTAGCAAGAAAACTTCAAGAAATTACTGATAATGCTATTTCTGCTGAACAAGCAATGCGTACTACTGCTGTAGGTGTTTCTGCCGGTTTTTCACAGGAGCAAATGGAAGGCTTAGCTAAGGTAGCAAAAGGTGCTGCTATGGCTCTAGGTAGAGATCTTGGAGATGCTATGGATCGTCTTACCAGAGGTGCTGCGAAGCTAGAGCCTGAGATTCTTGATGAATTAGGTATTATGGTTCGACTTGATGATGCTGTAAGAGATTACGCAGACGCTATGAGCAAAAGCCATACTGAACTTACTCAGTTTGAGCGTAGAATGGCATTTACAAATGCAATTATTGCAGATGGTACAGCAAAATTTGCCGCACTATCAGAAAGTCTTGATCCAAGTGCCTATTCCCAGTTATCCGCAACTTTTAGTGATTTAACTAAAACCTTTGTAAATGGAATTAACTCCTTCTTTGGCCCTGTGTTAAGATTTTTCGCAGAAACTCCTATCGCTGTTGGAGCTTTGGCTGCTGCTTTCGGTGCTTCTTTAACAGGTCAAATTATGGGAGGCCTGGAAGGAATGGCGAAAAAATCTGCAGAAGCCTCTAAAGCTACCAAAGATATGGTAGGGCAGTCGTTAAAAGGGGTATCTGCACATGAAAAGCTGGGTAAAGCTTTTAATAAAGTAGCAGACGGAGTCGACAGAGAGAAAAAATCTTTAGATAAAATGATGAAAAGTCTAAATATGACTATCAATATGACCTCTAAAGATACTGTTAAACTAAAAATAGCTAAAAAGGTAAGAAACCAACTTACAAAAGAGATCCACTTACAAGCAATTGCAGAAGCAAAAGGAACCCATAGTAAAGCATTAGCAACTATGCAGACCCATGGCTTGACTGCCGCCGCAAAAGTACAAGTCCAAGCATTTAGAGAGCTTGCGAAAGCGCATACAACCGCTACCGCTACTACTACAGGATTTGCAACGGCAGGAGTATATGCTAGAACAGTTGCTACAACTTTGGCAATGAGTGTTAGATTCTTGGGAGCAGCTTTCTTAACAATCATGCCTTACATAGCCGGAGTTATGATGGCTGTTTCATTATTTTCTCCTTTATATAATAAATTTATAAAAGATAACTCTAAGTTAGGAAAAGCTATTAAAGATAATGAAAAACGTATTAAAGAGTTTGATAAAGTAGCTGCTCAGTACGCTAAAACAATTCCTCACGCTTCGAAGGCAACAGATGCGTGGTTAACTACATTAAAACCTTTAGCAGGTGTACTTACTGAAGCTGCCACTGCTCTTGATAATGCTTTTTCCTCTGCAAATGCAGATAGACTGATTAAAATGGCAGACGCAAGTAAAGTACTCGCATCTGCTAATGCAAGTTTAGCAAAAGGTTCTCCTAATCCAAAGGGTGTAACGGCGAAAAAGCTAGCAGTAAGTGCAGCAGAGGGCAAGAAAGACGCAGCAGGTACATTTGATACAGACGTTTTAGAAAGATTAAGACAAGATGCTGTTAGTGTTACGTCTAGCGTGCTAACAACTTTCGAAAACATGAGATCAAGTCTTACTTCGGAGTTGGATGCTGAAATAAAATTAGATGGAAAATCTGAAGAAAGCCTGAAAAGAATAGATGTTATAAAAAAGAGAATTGGAGGAACAACAGCCTTACTAGATACTGCTATTTCTGATGTAGACGCGGCTTTTAATAAATTTTTAATGGGAGATATGACTGAAGAAGCTTTTGTAACTTTATCAAAGTCAATTAAATCTTCTTCAAACAGTGCAAACTCTGCACTTAATGCTTTTACTAGTTTTGGCGAAACCATTAAAAAGGCTAGAGAATTAGTTGGAGACCCTACTAAAACATGGGGTGCATATTCTAAACAAATTGATAATGTTACTGAGGCAATTAACAAACTTAATGCTCAAGGTGAGAATGCCCCGAATGAACAACAAAAAAAGGATCTAGAAGCAGCATATGGTATAGGCCCCGATAGTAAAAGAAATATAGACAGCGTATCAGCAGCGTTAGAAGATATTAATACGAGATCGAAAAAGAATGCTTTAGATGCGGCAAATCTTGCTCAAATGGAAGCACTAGGAATAAATGAAGTAGAAAATGCTGTCGAACGAGTAAGAATAGCTAAAGAAAAGACAAGTATATTAAGCAAAGAACTACATGAAGTCACTGTTGACCAGACTGAAAAACAAGCGGAAGTACAGATCAAACTTAACGCTGCCAGAGCGGAAGAGATAAAAGCCATTAAAGAAAAATTTAATTTATTAGCAGGCGATGCAAAAGACTCAGGAATGGGGGCAGGAGCATCAGCAGCGATTGCAGGTATGGGTATTGTTGCAGCTGCAGATCCATTAAAAGATGATGAAGTGAAGGCGGCAAAAGCTGAAGCGGCGGAAGGTACTCTTAGAGGTGTAGCAGAAGATATGAAAGCACTAGGCCCTGAAGGTGCTTTAATGAGTTCAGCTATCGAAGGAGCTTTTAATGTACAATCAGCGTTTTCTACTGCATTTGCTGCTATGGATGCGGACTCTGCTACCATGACCGACAAGATACAGGCCGGCATTGGTGCAACGACGGCGGTTGTAAATATGTTATCACAAGTAACAAAGGCAGCAAGTGATCAAAAAATTAAAGGTATAGAGAATGAAATTGCACGAGAAAGATCTCGAGATGGAAAATCAGCAGCCAGTATAAAGAAAATACAAGCACTCGAAGCAAAGAAAGAAAAAGAAAAACGAAAAGCGTTTGAGATGGAAAAGAAGATGAAAATCGCCCAAACCATAATGTCAACCGCACAAGGTATTATGGCAGCATTCCAGATGGGTCCAATTGTTGGGGCCGTTATGGGAACAATGATTGCCGCTATGGGTATGAAGCAAATACAAATGATCAGAGCCCAGCAATACAATGGAGGCGGCGGCTCTCCTTCAGCAGGGTCTGTAGAGGTAGGAAAAAGAAATAATACTGTAGATTTAGCAAAAAGCAATAGTGCTTCAGGAGAATTAGCCTATGCCAGAGGTGCAGAAGGTACCGGAGGAATGAATAACTTTAAACCTGCATTTACTGGTTACAAGCATAGACAGGCGGGAGGTTATGTAGTAGGTGAGCAAGGACCTGAGTTATTTATGCCACAAACTCCGGGAGAGATAATCCCTGCAGGAAAAACAGAACAAATGGCAAATACAAATGTTAATTTCTCTATTAATGCGGTAGATGCCGCAGGCGTAGAAGATTTACTAATGCGTCAACGAGGAAATATTATAGGAATGATCAGAGAAGCAGCAAACGAACATGGAGAAGTGTTCTTAGAAGGAGTACAGGAGGGTTCATACTAATGCCAAGTTTTACTAGTTATCTAAATTTTTTACCGAATCCATCCCAAGGTATAGGAGATGGTGGTCAGGCAGGCACTACTATGGGGCCCGGATTTACTGCGGTTAAATTAAGTTCTGAGCATAAAATGCAAAATACGCGTACAAACTCAGGAAGGCTTATAAGTAGAGAAATCTCTGGACACAAGTGGAACATAGGAATATCTTATAATCCTATGACTAGAGACGAGTTTGAGCCCATATATTCATTCTTATTACAAAAAAGAGGATCACTAACACCTTTCTTTGTACAGTTACCCCAATATAAAGAGCCCAGAGATTCTAATTTCAAAACTTTTGTAGCAAGCAATACATTCTCAGTCGCAGGCGCATCAACTATAGCAGCAGGTGCTACAAGTCTTATGATAGGGGCTACTGGGTACTCTTCGAGTTCTAATGGTACTGCAAAACCTGGAGATATTTTTACTATTTCAGATGATAATCATGACTCTAATCACACCAAAGTATATCAAGTTACAAGAGTAGAAACAAACTCTACTTACGATGCACAAACCAGTCCACAACCTACTAGTACTCAGCAAAGAATACAGTTTATACCGGCATTACAACGATCTGTAAGTTCAAGTGCACAAATTGATTTTACCAACCCTAAGTTTAGGGTTGTAATGAGTAAAGACATACAAGAATACAACTTAAACACAGAAAATTTATACAGCTTTTCGCTACAGCTTGAAGAGGCCCAACCATAATGGCTATAAGAAATATACACAATACATTAAAAACTTCACTTTTAAACTATGATCCTTATTCCGTAGTACATTTAATAAAGTTTGAACGCCCACGAAATGTTAATCAACCATCAGGAACTATTAAAGGATCTTCTTTAGACTACGCGTACATGACAGACGCGCAATATGATATTTCTTATCAAGATGGTAGTATTCCTGTAGGTAGCTCTACACCTAATCCGGCTCAAACTTATAGAGCTAATAAAGTTATAAATTTAGGTACGGTAAACGAAAATATTAGAGCAAAAGCCTCTAACCTTAATCTTACACTAGATGCGGCCAGTCTTGGAACTTCATTAAATGTTTCATGTTCGTTTGTTAGCGGGACCTGTACTACCGACGGCAACCTTCCTGAAGCAGGTTTTCAAGAGGGTGACAAAATATATTTGGAAACCGTTACAGGTACTAATGACGGAAAATATGTTATAATAGATAGGTTTACAAATGGAGGTACAGTTTTTAAGTATACTGCTATTAGTAGTATAACTGAGCAGGCTGCTGCTCAAGCAACTTCCGCTACTTACACTATTTCGCAGTCTTCTGAAGAGGTAGTAACACTTGTTGCAAACTCAAATTCCTATACTAATTATATAAATAGAGAAGTTATAATTTATAGAGCTCATATTAATCCAGAAAGCAGGGAAATAATAGGAGAGCCTTTCTTATATTTTAAAGGTATAACATCAAAAGCATCCATATCAGAAGGCTTAGAAAAATCAACAATTACTTGGGGTCTTTCTAGTCATTGGGGCGACTTTTTAAAAGTAACAGGAAGAATTACAGAAGATTCAGAACACAGAGCTTTAGGGCTAGACGGCACTCCGGACATAGATAGTCTTGTAAGATCTGAATACGCAAATGACTACGGATTTCTTCATTCTACTGCAGCAGTTAATTTAGCAGCTACATACAACGAGTTCGAAACAAGATATAGAGAAGAAGATAGAACCGGGCCCGATTGGGCTACAGGAACAAGAACTGTTGAGTATCAAGAAGAAGTAACTAGAGAGTTAAATTTAGCTTTTAATCCTCAAGCAAAAATGTTACCAGTAGTATATGGGGTTAGAAAGGTAGATTCTTTTCCTATATTTATAGATGTGGATGCTGATGACTCAGGTATTGTATATAAAGCAGATGCTATATGTGAAGGACCTATTTCATCTATTATGGACCTGGACCTAGACGGCACTTCTTTAATATGTATAGATGAGGCTGATTATAGTATACGAAACTCTTCGGGATCTCAATATGTTGCTAGTGCAGTAGATATCCCCTGTTTTGGTAGGGCTGACTCAGGCGGTGTACTCGATGATTATCAGGCTGCAACTGGGGCGTACTATGACGACGATGTTGATAGATTTGTTACAAGGCTCGTTGGGGTTTTCTTTCCGTCAGTGACACTATCTAAGTGGCAACAAGTTAGTTTTAATACTGCTGACACAGGGTCAGATACTGGTATAGGAATAAATCATGAGAAGTCGCATACATTTCTTAGCCCTATTCGTGGTAATATTACTTTTCACGCAGGGGAAGCAAATCAAAAGTCTGATAATCTTTTAACATGGAAGTCTAATACTAATAAATTTAAAATTCAAAGTGACTTTTATGACAATGATAAAATTCCGTACTGGAGTACTTCGCATAGACTATTAGACACTGCTTATGTGACCGGTGAGTATCATATAGCCTCAGGACAGACCGATATTCCAAATATAAAATATGTTGTAAGAGGAAGAGACCCAGAGTGTTATAATTATGACGGGACTTATACAAAAGATGATACTGTTAGCTCTATTAGTGCTGACAATTTTGACGTAGGGGACGAAGTAACACTACATAAAACTTCTAATAATGATCAGATAGGTACTACTGTTAAAATTATAGATAAGTTTAGTCTTAAACCAAGAAGTTTTGGCAATGTCTCTGCGTTTGAGACCAACTTATCTACTAGATTCATATTCTCAACAACTCCCGACTTAGGTACAACTACTCGTTTTTATATGAAATCAGTTAGTACTACTTCTCACAAGTATTATTTTTCAACCTGGGATGACACAGCAGCTTCCGGAGATATTCAAGCAACACTTAGCGCCACTATAACCAGTGGGATGATAGCGTCAGGAACTACTGCGGGTTTAAAAATTAATCTTGATGCTGCTACTGACTCAGATCTTGAAACTGCACTGGTACATGATAGTGCAATTATAGGTTTTGTAAGCGATGATATACCCAGTATACTGGCATCTAGCTACGCAGACACCGATACTTCTTTGGTCGGTGGTAGTGTAGTTATTGATAATATAACTAGCTATACAACAACATCAAGACCCGACCTCGATGAAGTCGTTCTTAAAAATGCTATACAGATAGAATCTGGTTTAACCTCAGATGAAATCGTCGGAAGTAAAGTTATAGTAACAGAAGTTATAAACGATGTACCTAGAGTGCAGGAACGAACTGCCATTGCCTTTATTTCAAGCAGTAATATTGTTTTTGTAGATTCTCCCTGGGATTATGACTCTATACCTAGCGATGCTTGCACTTATAAGATTGGATTTAAGGGAGATAAGAGAGTTACTATAAACCCTGCAATGCAATTACTAGACTATATGACTAATACCAGATACGGTAAAGGCTTATCGTTAGAAAAAGAAATAGATTTAGATTACTGGAAAGCTGCTGCAGGCGTTTGTGATACAAGATCAACGCAAACACTTATTGTTTCTAATACTACTGATATTGACGATGATGATATAGGAACCGTTTATACGTATAAACCCAATGATGTAACCTTGTGGAGAGGTAAACTTAAATCAATCGAAAGTGCGCCCCAAAAATTGCAACTAACTTTTGAAGAGTGTTATCGTAAAATTGCATATAAATCAGGCAGAGGTAGAGTATTCCAAGACGATGAGTATTACTGGAGTAACGGTACTTTGTACAAGCATACTGGAACTGCCGGTATTGCAACAGCTACTAATCCTTTATCAACTACTGAGGTAAAAATATATAAAGAAGATAGCACAGACTCGGGACCTTCTAACTTAGTCTTAGACTATACCACAGGTGATTTTAACGGTAACCCTATTGTTAAAAAGTACTCCAATAGTTCTCAGAGTTTTTCTGATTCAGGATACAGCCTATATGACTCTGATGATGTAAAATATTGGAAATATTTAGGATGGGACTTTCCTAGCCAAAGAAATGTTACTCGACACCAGTTAAATCAAATAGTTTATACAACCAATTCTGTGTTTTCTAACATTAATAATATGCTTCAACAGTTTAATGGTATTCTTAGATACTCAGCAGGTAAATATCAATTAGATATAAAAGGAACTAATCCTGGAGTTACAAGTGCAGGAAGAATATCAGAAGATGATATTATTGGTACAATAAGCCTAGATGATAGCGGTATAAAAGGAAGCATAAATTCGATTTCAGCAAATATTGTAGATCCTGCTGCTAAATTTGAATCTCGTAGTATTTCATTTTTTAATTCCGACTATTTAAAACAAGATAATGGCATTAAAAAATCTGGTAATTTTAAATTAAGTGGAATTACTAACTACTATAATGCTCGTCTGAATATAAAACAATACTTAGACGAATCTCGGTTTGGGGTAACCATTAAGTTTAAAATGGCTCCTAGAGGTTTGATGCTTCTTTCAGGATCTATTATAGAACTAACCTACCCTAGATTTGGTTTTGACAATAAAGAGTTTAGAATTGAAAACTTAAATTTTACAAAAGATGGAACTGTAGACGTTGTAGCAAGAGAACATAATGATTCCGCCTATTTGGTAGAGTCAGTTCAAGGGTTTAAAGGCATTTCAGCCTCAGTAGAAGCAGGACAAGGTTCTGCACCAAGATCTATACCCAATAGACCTACAGCACTATCTGCTACACAAGTTCAACAAGGAGAAATTATTCTATCGTGGACTAATAGCTCTCAATTTTCTAGTGCTAGTCACCTAGTAGAGATTTATAGTAATACTGTAAATAATTTTGAAAATGTAAACACTACTTTAATAGGTACTTCAAGCTCTGACACTTATCATGATATATTATCAGTCGGAGGAGGCGTCGGAGTAGGAAACACTACTAGATACTACTGGATACGCTATCAAGTAAAAACTCCTAGACTCAACGGTGCCAGTACAGAATTGATCAATATTCCTTCAGAATATTTTCCGAACACTACCGACACTAATCATACAAATGGGGAGGGTATTGCAGGTACTGGCTCTACTTCAAACCCGTTAAGAGCGATAAAACTTAATCCTGGTACAACTGGAAGTTTTGTTTATCAAACTGACGGCACTGGTATTGAATCTGGATATGATAGCACTACCACTCTTACAACTACTCGTACAAATATTAGTGGTACAGAATCGTTTGTCTGGAAATTAGGTGGTAATGTTATAAGTGGCGAAGATGAAGCCAACTACGATTATACCCCTCCAACAAATTTTTCCGATATGCCTCAAGTAATAACTGTTCAAGTAACAGATACGGTAGGTAGCGATACATATACAGCCGAAGACAGTATCACAATTACAGCAAGTAGAATTATTGATGAAGGCGTTGTAGGTACCGACGGGTTTACTATTACTGCACAAAACTCTACTCATGTCTTCAGAACAGACTCTGACGGAGATATTACTGATTTTGCTAGTTTCCAGGCTGGTATTAATGTTGTAAAAGGGGATACAACTTTTGGATTTGATACAAGTGTCTCTCCGACTGCTAATACATATAAATATGGCACTATTGCCTACGAAAATTCGGACCATATTACAGTAAATGTACTTCAAACATCAGGAAACGAAGGGGATATTACCATAAGCTCAAGCGCCGGCACCTTCAGAACTGGTACAAGTGTTACAAGAACTTCCTTTGTTATCCCAGTCATAGATAATAATACCGGGGATACTATAGCTAGTATTAAGTATTCTTTATCTAAAACTTTAGATGGAGCCGCAGGTGTTAAAACAGCGTTAGTATATGCGTATCAGAGATCAAGTACTACTTTAACAACCAACCCAGGAGCCGTAGATGTAAATCTTAATACAGGTCAAATTAGTACTGCCTCCTTGGCAAATGGATGGCAAAAAGATATTGCAGACACTTCAGGCACTGATGATTTATATATTTGTGCAGCCAGTGCGTCAGGTACAGGAAATTCAGACAGCATAGCTGCTGGTGAGTGGAGTTCTGCTGTTACTCTTGCAGTACATGGCTCACACGGTAGTGATGCAAAAACAGTAATAGTAAGCCCCGATGCTTATTTCTTTGTTAAGGGTAAAAATGGTAATTTAACTCCTGGATCTATTAATGTAACAGCTAATAATCAAAATCTAACTGCAGATGGTACATGGACTACTTCAGCGGGTACAATTAGTGAGCAGACAGATACTCATACAGCCGCAGTTTGTGAAATAGACTCAGACGACTTTGTAGATGGTATGGTTATTACGTATACAGCAGCAAGTGCTGATGGGAGTCTGAGTGATTCCGTAACGTTAAAAGAACTAGAGGCAGGCTCTGACGCAATTCAGGGAATTTTATCAAACCCGGCGCACACACTGCATGCAGACTCCGATGGGGTAGTAAGTTCAACTACTGGCAGTGGAACAACGATTAGAGTATTTGAAGGTGCTACTGAACTTTCATTCACTACGAGTAGTCCTACAGATGGAAAATTTAACGTAGCAGTTTCAGATGTAACAGGAATTACAGAAGGAGGTGTAACAGACTCAGGAAGTTTCTGTACCATAGGGGATCACAGCTCTGTAGATAGTAATACTGATAGTTTTGTAATTACTTATACTATTTCAGGCAAGTCAAGTAATGGAGAGTCGTTTACAACGTTTACTTTAGATCAAACTATAACTAAAGTTAAGGATGGCACTGACGCCGCAGAGCTAACAATAACAGGTACATCTGACAGCACTGATAGTTCTACAGGTGTTACAACTACAACGATTACTTTTAGTGATAATTCAACAGTGGATATAGATCATGGTACCGACGGTACTAATGCTAGAACTGTTGAAATTAACTCTGAAAAACTAGCCTTTACTTATGACTCGGATGGAGATGCTGATGCCAACCAAACAGCAGTAGTCACTGCTACGCCCAGAAATACTTCAGGTACAGTTTTTTATGAGTTTTTCATAGATGGTACCGCGCAAGGAAGTGGCCCTGCTAGTGGCACGGATGCGGATGAGTTTACTTATACACCTCCCACATCTTTTGCAAATATGCCACAAACAATCAAAGTAGAAATACGGGAAGGAGCAGCAGACGGAGCAATAGTAGCTACAGACACCGTACAAACTTTTGGATTACAAGATTCGGTTGACGGAACTAGCCCTTATAGCGTAATTGTTACTAATCCTTCTCATGTATTCCCTGCCAGCACGGCAGGAGTAGTTACTACCTATAATGCATCAGCAACTAATATACAAGTATTTAAAGGTACAACAGAGCTAAACAGTGTGGCGGAAAGTGCTACACCAGGAGCAGGAGAGTTTAATATATCTTCTATAACTGCTACAAATATTACTGTTTCTGAGACTAGAGAAGTATCGCCCACACATCTATATACAAGTAATCATAGTGCCTTTGATGATGATGAAGATATTGCTGCTATTGTATACAACTTAGATGTTGAAGGTTCTGAAACATTACAAGGATGGCAAACATTTACAAAATCCAAAAAAGGAGACACAGGAGATGTTGGTAAGAGTACTATTGTTGTTGCGGACTCAAACTTTTTTGTAAAAGCCGAAGATGGTACACTAACTCCAGAGACTATTACAATTACAGCTAATAATATGAACACTACAGCTGATGGTGCATGGAGTGTTTCATCTGGTCACACTTTAACAAGTACTACAAATACTCATACTGCAGCTTCTTGTACTGTAAGCAGAGATGATTTTACAGACGGAATGGTAGTTACGTATACAACTGCCAGTGCAGATAATTCAGTAAGTGATAGCGTCACCTTAAAGCAACTAGACGAAGGTTCTCGAGCTGTTACGGGTATACTATCAAATGAAACTCATATTGTTCCAACAGGTATAGATGGCGTAGTTACCACTTCAGCGTTAGCAGGTAGTGGCACAACAATTAAAGTATTTGAAGGCGCTACAGAGCTTGCTTTCACTACGGGTACTCCTGCTGCTGGAGAGTTTGCTATTTCTGCAACCTCTAGCGATATTGATACTGTGGGCGATATAACGGACTCAGGTACTTTTGCCACAATAGGTAACTTACCTCGCTTAAAAGAACAATTTGGCGATGCCAATATCGCTGATACTCTTGATAATTGGACGGTAGTTTACACTATTTCTGGAAAAAATCAGAGAGGCGAGTCTTTTACTAGTTTTGATCTTGTTCAAAGTTTTACCAAAACTAAACGAGGAGAAACAGGACCTGACGGAATCATACCTGAGCAACTGGTAATTACGGCAAATAAATATGTTTTCCCTTACAGCAATACAGGGGTGCTACTAAATGAAGATGGAACTGTTCATGAGGATAACGACTCCGATGCTGATGTTACTCTTTACATTAACGGCAATATAATTAGAAGAAGTGGGAAGTATAAAGTAAAACTTTATATAAATGGGACTTATTATGCCGGTAGCACCTATGGGGATGGCGTTAGTTATCAATCAGGAGATCAAAACAGTGATAATATACCTCAAATTACTATTGGTATTGACGATCTCGCACTCTCTTATAGTGATATGCCGCTACAAGTTAGAGTAGATATACATGACTATGATCCTAACAGTAATGACGATCCCGTACTTGCCACTGATAGCTTAGTAGTTTATGGGGCTAAAGAAGGTCACGACGCTTATACAGTTGTACTGGATAATCCTACAGCAACTTTAATTAGTAACTCAAATGGTGTAGTTTCTGACTTTACAGAAACGGGCACAGATATTCAAGTCTACAAAGGAACAACTAAACTTATACGTTATAAGTCTACTGATGGGGCAGTAGATGGTGGATCATTTGCTGATAATGCAGACAGCAGATTTAATGTTACTTCTGTAAGCTACAGCGACTCAGACATAGATGGAACGATAGGCAGTGCTTTCGGGCACAATGACGCGGATGAGTTCGACGATACAAAATGGGTAGTAGGAGATATTACAGGGTGGCCAAACAATGAAAATCGCGGTTATAGAGAATTTACAATATCTGCAGAAAATGTACAAACCCTAAAAATTCGACAAAATCTAAATAGAGTGAAGCAGCCTGAGGATGCTGTTGAGATTTACGTAATCGATACTACTACGACTGAGTACGCGTTTAACTATGACAAAGAAGGGAATAAAATAGGCACACCAACTGTTACAGTAAAAGCAGCTATTAGAGATAATCATGCTAGTTCTTATCAGCTTGGTTGGTGGAAATGGCAAGTTTTCGACGCAGACGATGACGTTGTCGCTACATCTACTGGTTTGACTTCTAGTACCGACGGTTGGTATGTGAACACTAGCTTTACTAGTAATTATGCTGAAACAATGACTTATACTCCTCCTGCGGATATAGCAGATATGCCTCAAAAAGTTAGGTGGAGTTTTATAAGTGATGATGTGCAGTCGTATAATTCAGCCGTTTTTGCTTCACCTGATGCCAGAGATGAAGTACATTTTATAGGAGTACGAGATGGTTTATCTGGAGAAGATTCAGTATTTGGAGTACTTACTAACCCTACTCATACTTTTACTTCTGAATATGTCAATAGCCAGAACTATGACGTTGAGGATTATGATGGATCTGAAACTAGTATTCTTATTTTTAGAGGTACTACACCTCTATCTTACGGTGGCAATAGTAATGCGCGTAATAACGAAACAGACAAAACTAATAAATACTATATAGACTCAGTAACTGAAACTAATATCGAACAATTTGCCACCAATTTTACTACCGAAACCATTAATGACGTTACTGTAGCACGAAGTAGAGAGGCTGATAACTTTGCTAGTAATGAAGATCAGGCAAGTTTAGCATTCGTAGTTCACGCATATATTACTAACGCTGAGTATATAGAGATTCCTCTTGAACAAACTTTCTCTAAAGCGAAAAACGGACAAGATGGAGGAACAGCAAAACTTGCACTTATTTCAAGCAACACCTCCTACTTTACTAGGCATAAAGATGGTACGCTAAGTCCCGACTCGGTGCAGCTTAGCGCAAGAACGTTTAATATCCAAAGAACTAATGAATCTTGGACGTCCGTAGGAGTGACTAACGATATTCTTCAGGTAGATAGCGATAACTTTACAGTATCAACCGGGGGCAATAAATATCTAACTTTTACTAAAGAAAACATGGAGGATCATTTAGCAGATATTGCTCAGCTTACTATAAGCAGTGTTAGAGACGTTGCAAGATTTAAGTATTATAGTGGTAGTCCTGATTTGAAGTCGGATGAGTTTGATATTGGTATACTTGAAGAAGGTAAAGACAGCATAACGGTAGAATTAACTAATGCGACTCATGCAATCGAAACAACTCGAGAAGGTAAAGTTAAAGATTATGATAATTCCGTAGGGTTGGTCTCTTCCGGAACTAAGATTAGAATGTATCAAGGAGCAACTAAGTTTACTATTGAAGACACTTATAATGATATGACTCCTGGTACATTTAGGTTCCTCGCCAGCTCACAACCCACACCTAACGGTATACTAAATTATGTTTCTAATAGCGGATCTTCCTATGGTACAGATGAACTTATTATAGATGATTTACATCTTCAATCACCTTATACTCAAGACTGGCAGGATAGTAAAGTAACTTATACCCTATCGTATATGGATCTGGAAGGTAATCGCGGAAGTACATCTGCGGAACAAACTATTACAGGCCTTTCAGAAGGTATACAAGGTGATAAAGGTAGTAATGTAAGAATAACAGGCGGAAAAGCGGTAGTAAACTATAATAAAAACGGGTCTAGTCCAGATCCTGGCAACCAAGGTTTTACTGCAGTTGTTTCTAGTCCTCCAGCCACAGGGAGTTTAGCTTATCGTTGGTATTTTAATGGTACTGCTGCAGGTCCGGGAGCTAATGGTTGGGTTGCGGGCACTTTAGATAGTGATGCAAATGAACAATACTTTGGAATGTCAAGCACCTTTACCGGAGGTAACGGTAGAGCGGGAGATGTGGTAAAAGTAGAAGTCAAACACGTACCTACGGGTAGTGATCTTGATGATATCACAGATGTTTTCTTAGTCGATGAGTTTACTATTGGTCGTCTTAGAGAGGGAGAGCAAAAAGGTATATTGACTTTATATGCAGAAAGCGATAGCCCTAGTAACTACCTAACTGATATTAGTCTAGACGGCGGAAAATACGTTAATTTTTATGAGTATTCTGGTACTCAACCAAGTTACTTGACTCCATCCACTCTTGCTGACTTAAACTTTTTCAGAGTAGGAGGTTCAGGATATAAAGCACTATATTCAACAGTCGAGGAACCAACACAGTGGAGCCAAATTAGCTTTACTCCGCAAAAGTATGTTCATTTTTTCGAGTATACGGAAGATAGTTTTACAAACTTAACAGATAGTCAAGTAGATGCTTTAGTATTTGTACAAGCAGAGGCAGACGCTTTAGAGGTTACGGGCAGCAGTGTTGTAGGAGACAATACAGTTATTACATTTAGTGCAGGCCCAAATGTTAGTATTGCCAATCCTAGCGATGGTGATACTAAAGGTGTAAAAGTATTATATGCAGACTCTTCAGACCCTCAAACTTGGGCTGCAGTTAGTTTAACTGACGGAGATTATGTTAATTTCTACGAGTATACTGACTCTTTCTCAACTCTGACAAATTTACAGGTACAAGCCTTAACTTTCACTCCAACCGTAGGTGTTGCAGAAGACGCTGCAGGTGTTACTCCTATCTACTCTACTAGCGCGACTGGGGATGATGAAATAATCGGCGATAGCGACGACTTAACAGCTAACCATACATATATTAATTTTTATGAGTGGACTGGTAGTGCACCAACAACTGTGCCCTCAGATTTAACTTATATAGAATATGTGGGGGAAGATGCAACCCCGCTAACTGTTACTGGCAGCAGTGTTGTAGGAAACAATACAGTTATTACATTCAGTGCAGGTTCAAATGTTAGTGTTCCAAACGGTACTGATGGCACTACAATAGGTGTAAAAGCTTTATATTCAAATATTGCAGACCCTCAGACTCAAAGTGATATTAATACTACTAGCGGAGATTTTGTTAATTTTTATGAGTTTACGGGAACTTATTCTACTCCTAGTAATACAGTTATTGCGAATGATTTAGATTTTGTTCCTCGTACCTCTAATAACATTGTACCTTTATTCGCGGAGGTACAGAGTCCAACAGCATTTAGTCAAATTAGTCTTACTTCTGGAAAATTTGTTCATTTTCATGAGTTTACAGGAACATATTCTAATCCTAGTGATACAGATGTGGCGGGTATGACGTTTGTTCAGGTAGAAGGTGATGATGCAGCTCCTTTAACCGTTACTGGTAGTAGTCAGTCAGGAGACAATACAGTTATTACATTTAGTGATAATGAAAGTGTTAATGTTCCAAACGGTGCTGACGGGCTTAATTCGGCAACTGTGTTTATTTATGAATGGACATCTACATCTAGTAACACTACTAATAATCCTCCTGGTAATACTACTTATACTTTCTCTTCAGGTGCAGTTTCTTTCTCTGGTACTACTACTTGGGAATCGAGTCCCCCAGATGCGGGAGATAACGATCTTTATTTGTGGTATAAAACAGCAACTGCCTCTAGTACCGGAACTACTGCGACTATCGCTAACAATGCCTGGTCTAGTGTAGGGCTATTATCTGTAATACCTGCTAATGGTACTAGAGGTTCGGGTGTATTTACCTTTGAGCAAGGTGACAGCACCATCGCTACCAATACTGTTGATTCTTTCACCGGTGACACTTTTGGCACCAGCACAGCCACGCTTGCTATGGGCCAAGTAGCAAATGCCGTAATAGATGCAGCAGTAGACGGCTTTATACGTCCCAACGATAAAATAACTCTTTTTGACCCTTCGAATAATTTGGCTGGAACTCGTATTTATACTGGAACAGCTACTAGCACCTATACAGCTGCCACCTCTTGGAGTAGCCTGGTTGTAGAAACAATTGATGGTAGTCTTATTGTCGATGGAACCTTATCAGCGGATACCATTAGTTCAGATGATGCTCTTACAAATACATTAACTGTAGAAGGCGGTATAAAACTTTCTTCTACAGGTAAGATTTTTACTGCTGCAAAACTGTCGTATGGTGCGTCAGATTCAGGGATCTTCTTTCAAAATACAAGTGACGGAACGCGATTAGATATAGGAGATGGAAACAAACATCTAAGATGGGATGGTTCGAGTCTTACTATAAAAGGGGACTTAAAAGGAGGCGGTTTAACAAGTGCTAGTACTCCTACTGATAGCTCTAAAGGTTTCTTCTTTGGGCAGGATGGCACCGCTTTTATTGGAAACAAAGATAAGTATCTTTCAGTAGACGTTGACGGTCGTGCATTTATAACAAGTCTAACCGTCAAAGATCTTACTTCTGATATAAGCGAGGTAATGCGCTTATATGGACATGCTGATGTTGAAACAGGTGATGCTGATGGGTATGTAGACCCTACAGATGATAAGATAGCTTACTTCCCTCAACCTAGCTTCGATTCTGACGATGTTAGCTCTACGCCTACAGCAAATGTTACCCTATCTGTAAGACAGCACAGAAAAATTGACGTTACTGACCTGTATTTAGAAATGAAAGAAAGGTTCCCTCTCACAGGAGGAAGAAATGTTAGAGTTGGAAAAATAATAAATCTAGTTACAGGGACTTTTGATAGTCCAGGTTTTATTGTAATAGATCACAGATATGCGAGCCCCGTTAATGGCAGTGGTATATCTGGTTACAGTTACCCTGTTGCCAACGAAGAAATAGATTCAGCCTTTCTTACCGAACTTGACAACACATATGAGGTAAATAATGGCGATAAGCTAAGAGAGGTGGGATCAACTACTACGTATACTGTTAGAAAGGCTTTTCATGGAGGAACATCTTTGGAAACAATAGTTTATTTTAATCAGACTAATCCTCCATCTAGCTGGGCAATAGATGATTATGTAGAAGTGTTTGAAGCTGCCACTTCTACCGAAATCTGGGAAACTGTAGACCAAAAACGATTCTTTAAACAAGATCATGATAGTGACGCTGATCAGAGTATGTTGTATCACCAAATCTCTCTTGCAGGTACTTTAGGTCGGAGAACTAATAAGCAAGTAGATGTTAGACTCAAGTGGGTAACTACAGATGATAGCCAAGATCATACTACCGATGATGGAAATGGTAATAGAAATGCCATAGAATCAATAGGGGGTTACTACACTAAAGTTAGATAAAGTAAAGGGGCTTTCGCCCCTTTATTATTTTTCTTCTGGCTCAAGCTCCTCGCAAAGTAGCTCATTAAACCCTACTAGACAAACTTCTGTTTGATCTAACTCTATTTGTTGAGTTTTTCTTTTCTTTTGGAGTTCTTGTATTTGTCCTGCTAAATACTTTGCTCTTTCGCTTAGTTCATCTACAGGATAATCCTTGCCGTTAAAGTTCATACTATTTTCTGTCATTATAATACCTATTTAAATATATCTTGCCAGTTTCCGGTTGTACTGGCTTTTGAGTACTCAGTGGCTCTGTTTTCAAAAAAGTTAGCGTGTTCTACGCCGTTTAACATATAGTCTAGCCAATCTAAAGGATTTTTATCACTGCCAAAAATCTTTTTCAAACCTAGACCTAACAGTCTTCGATCTGCGATGTATCGAATATACAGCTTTACATCTTCTGGCGTAAGGTCAGGTACATCAGCACCTGCGAAACACAAGTCGATAAAAGCATCTTCTAGCTCTACGGAACGTTCTGCCGCGCAATATATTTCATACTTTAGATCGTCATTCCATAGTTCTGGATTCTCTTGAATATAAGTACGGAATAGTTGACTCATGCCTTCAACGTGAAGACTTTCATCTCGTACAGACCAAGTAACAATCTGACCCATACCTTTCATCAAGTTATGTCGTGGAAAGTTCAACAGAATAGCAAAACTACTAAACAACTGTACTCCTTCGGTAAAGCCTGAGTAGATAGCCATTGTTTTTGCAATATCCATTTTACTGCTCATGCCAAAGTTGCTAAGATGTTCATGCTTATCCATCATAGCTTTGTGTTCCATAAACTTCTGATACTCATCATCACCGAAACCAAGTGTTTCTAGTAGTAATGAGTATGCTTCCTGGTGTACTGCTTCCATTGCTGCAAATGCAGATAGCATCATACGTACTTCGGGCTGTTTAAATGTTGGCAAGTAATGTGTAGCATATCCACAACATACGTCAACATCTGCTTGCGTAAAGAAACGAAAGATATTCGCTAATAGAGACTTGTTGCCTTCACTAAGGTTCTCACGAAAATCTTTCAAATCATCTGCAAGGTTTACTTCATCAGGTAACCAGTGCATATGCTGCTGAGACTTATAATGTTCAAACGCCCATGGATAGTTAAAAGGTTTATAATATTCTCTTTCTTCTAATAAATTACTCATGATAACCACTCCATTATATCGGCCTTGCTTTTACCGCCTACTAGACGTCCCTGCTCTACCCCTTCGCTTGTAAGAAGTACCATAGTAGGTACTCCTCGTATGCCAAACTCACCAGCTAATTCTGGTTGTGTATCTATATCTACACTCTCTACTGGATAAGGTAGAACCATTTCATCAAGAGTTTTCTGTAACATCTTGCAAGGCCCACACCAATCAGCACTAAATTTTAATATTTTCATCTTAACCCTCACACGCTAAACAAGCGCCTTCGTCGATACTATCGAACATATATTGTCTTAATGCTTCGTCTGATACAGTCTCAGCTCGTTTGATTGCTTCACTACGCAAATAATATAAAGTTTTTACTTTTTGTTTCCATGCCATCATATGTATAGCATGTAACTCTTGTTTTGATACATCTGCAGGGAAGAATACATTAAGAGACTGACTTTGGCAAATATGCTGCTGTCTATCTCCTGCCATTTCAATAATCCATTTTTGGTCTATCTCTACAGCTGTTTTGAACACATCTTTTGTATATTCATCCAAGAACTCTAGCTGTTGTACTGAGCCACTATTAGTAATTACACTTTTCCAAACTTCTTCTGTATCCATTCCAATTTCTTGGAGAGCATGTTGTAGATACTCATTTTTAAGTAGACTAGAGCCACTTTTAGTTTTTTGGGTGAAAGCATTAGCCCTATAAGGCTCAATACTAGGACTAGTATTACCACAAATGATAGAACTACTAGCGTTAGGGGCCACAGCAAGAAGATGTGCATTCCTAACTCCATAGCCTTCGCCATCAGGGCATTCCCCTCTTTCTGTTGCAAGTTGTCTTGTGGCACGTACTGCCTCC
>Ga0181394_1000137_pt1 | contig 29710 bp, 45 predicted proteins | sample 17SPOviralmetaG_FD_130123 | JGI IMG/M metagenome (GOLD analysis project Ga0181394, IMG submission 130123) | Marine viral communities from the oligotrophic San Pedro Time Series (SPOT) site, San Pedro Channel, CA, USA - 17 SPOT_SRF_2010-11-23 | ecosystem: Environmental > Aquatic > Marine > Strait...
ATTAGAGATGATGCAATTGAGTTTGATGCTTCGGGAGATATGTACTACACTTTAACTGTAGAAAGCGAATGTTCGGGAGTAAACAAAAAAGTTTATGTTGATTATAGCTATTGGTTAGATAGCCCTGTGGGCGGATATACTTGTGTTACAGGAGTAGGAGATTGGATGCCTACACAACCAATAACAAATACCGAACATCCTTATAATAAACAATTATAATTTTGTATATTTAATTTATGAAAGATGGCAAAGATAAAACATTCTTACCGTATGAAGTTTGGGTAGAATGGGATGAACAAACGTACTCTGAGAAAGTCTATGATTTTGCTTTGTTTGAAGAAGCTGAAGCGTTTTTCAGAAAAATAAGAAGAGTTTCGAATTGCAAAGTTCTTCTCCGCCATCATCAAATTTCAGAATACAATCACAAAATTTACGCAAGTTATCATCCTTAATGTTAACTTTGTAACTTAGATGTCTTTAAAACCCAAGAGGTTTGCGTACATTCCCCCTTGCATACGGAGAATTGTTTCTAAACGTAAACTGATTGGGTTTTTTTATTTTAATAGATATAAAATAGTCATTATAACCGTACCCGCAACGCCTAATACTCCATTTACAACTTTTTTTCTACGCTCTTTCTTTAGTTGACCTTCTATTATGTTTTTCTCTTCAATATATAGTTGCTTAATATCATTATTTTTTATAATAATGTAATTGTAATTAGCCTCCATATTTTTGTAATTACTCAATTTAGATTCTTGTATTGATATTATAGAGTCTTTAAAAGCAATCTCAGATGAATCTAATTTACTTTTGATAGAACATCTCTCATACAATAAATCCCACTCTGTAAGTTGTCTTGCCTGTTCCATCGTAAAAATCAAACACGTATCATTTTCAATGACTAATACTTTGGGATAATCTTGAGAAAAAGCAACCCCATAACTTATGATAAAAAAAATAAATGTTATTTTAAGTCGAATCATTTTAAAACTTTTTTATCCAATAATCTAAAACCTCATCACTTTGAAAAGATTTAGCTTTAATTATTTTATCACGATAAACAATAATGGTTTTGTTTCTAATTGCATCAAGACTGTCTAAACTATGCTCGTATTGAATCTGTTTGCTTTCAAGTTGTTGTATAACCTTTTTTGATTTTTCTATCTGTGATTTGTAAGAATTTATTTCTTGCTCTTTATATTGAATCTCATTCTGTAACCTTTGTTCGTATAATTCAATTAGGTCTAATCTTTCATTGTTATTTCTATTCCATCTAAAAAAAATAATAGCAATTAAAATAACTATTAAAATAGCTAAACTATAATTTACCTTATTTCTAAAATCAGAAGAATCTAACATATTAGTCTACAATAGGCTGCTCTGAACTATGTTGAGTTACAATTAAACCTCTTTTGTTCGTAACAAATGTATAACGAGCAAGGACATTGTCTTCTACACCATCCTCATTAGTAAAATCAAATGAATAATAACCATTATGCAGCTTCATTCCGCAACAAAGGTCAATCGTCTCATTATAAACGATTTCACACTTTAAATTTGGCTTATCCAAGAACATATTAAAATATGGCAATATTTTAGCCTTCCCTTTTGCAATAACTCCGTATGTAGGAACTAATACTGCATCGTTGCAATATAATGATAATTGAAGTTTTGGATTTCTTTTCGCAATTGTATTTGCCCAATTTTGTATTACTTTTGGTGTTTTCATAATGTTTCTTTTTTTGATGTAACTTTTGACTTAAAATTTTTCTCGTTTATTAAAGTATATGTAAAATAATCCCCCCAAATTCTTTTCGAAGCCTTACATATATCCATAAATTCTTTATAATGATGTGGCGATTGAAATACTTGACAACCCGCACTATTCCTATCCACTCTCGGTAGAACATTATATTTTGATGCTCTGTGAATGTTAATGCCGAATAAACCTGTTTGAACACTACTTTCAATCATATCATATTTAGCATCCCTATTATTATCTCTATATACACTAACAGGCTTTCTTTGACATAATGCTTGATAAGAATTACGATGCAAAGCTATCTTCCAAGTTCGGGAATACCTCCCTTCTTTCAATATTGCACAACCTCTTGGATTCATAGGAACTTCCATCCACTTTAAACCCGCTAATGTTGTAATTGGATATTGCTTTATAGTCCATTTACCTTTATACTTCCAAGCAACCACCATAAGGTCATTAAACTTATTAGTTATAGGTTTATCACAACGTATTCCAATAATATTAAGGTTATAATCTTTCGAATCGTTTGTAAATGCTTTTAAACCCGCTCTTTTTAGGGCTAATTGTAGATTTTTTGAGTCTATTTCTAATTCCATACTGTATTATTTTTTTTTATTCTTTTTAATGAAGTATTTGAAATGAAAATAAGCCCCCCAAGAAAAAACTAAAGCAATGCCTAAATTCAAAATGGTTTGAAAAACGTCAGTTTGCTTACAACTTAAAAAGTTATAAAGCGAACCACAACAAATTAAAATAAGACCCAACTTTACTATTGTCCTTTCAAAAATAGGAATTTGATTCATCTTTGAATTTAAACGACCAAACACAAATATTATGAATAATATCATTGAAAAGCATATGGTAATATTCGCTAACTCATTAACTATCGTAATTATTTCATTAAAATTCATCTCACATTATTTTTTATCTTTTATATTAAGTAACTTTTTACTAATCATTTCTACTCCTTTTAATCCTAAAAAACCAAGAATAAATGCTATTCCTAATTCATAATCTTTGTTTATATTTAAAATATTACAAGCTATTGGGGTAATGTAGTTTGCACTTCCTGTACCCGCCAAAATTGAGAACAGACTTGTTCTCCAATCCTTTGCTGATTCTTTACCCAATAACAAAAGACTTCCAAACAAACCCGCTACTGATATTCCTATATTTATTCCTATGCTCTCTAAAATCTCCTTCATTTTTTTAATACGTTTTTGATAAAACCAAAACAGAAGTAGAAATAGAGTTTTGAGGGTCAGAACTTTGCCATTGAGCCGTAATATTTAGAGTATTTATAATTTCAGTATTAAAAGTAGTATTGTTCAAGTCAAAAAAATCAATACCTTCAAAGGCACTACTTGCATCTTTATTAAATATATAACTACCTATGGTCTGAATAGAAGCATTTGTCTCACTACCTAAACTCCTAATTACAAAATCTGCCTCAATCTCCCAAACTTTATTTGTTGTTTGGGGCATATTCATTAAACCCGATGTAGCTAAAACTATACCGTTTGATTTTATATTAAATACTAAATCTATGTTATTTGCACTCGATATAAGCCCTCCCATTTTTAAATGAAAGGAATCCCCCACTTTAAAATTATTTGCGGGAACAGATAGACTACCAACACCCGAACCAATTAAACTCTCTTCATCTGTACCCGTAATGGCTGCTGAATCACTTATCTGTGAAAACAACCCATAATTTAAAGTAGGCAAAAGTGATGTCGTTGGTGCAGAACCAATTCCGAATGATGGTATCTTTTGTGACATTTATTCTTTTTCTTTAGGGCTTAAAGCGATTAAACTATCTTTTGAACGTAAAAATAATAGTGACGTAGCCAACCATCCCGACATTGCTTCTGTTGTTGATTTTTCTGTGTAAAGCATTACTCCACAAAAAATAAGGATTAAAATTCCTAAAACTGTTGTTATGTAATTACCTAATAATCTATTTTTCATAATTTTTATTTTAATATAAACTCTACTCTTCGGTTCAATTCTCTACCCTTTGCCGTTGTATTATCAGCAATTGGTTTGGTTTCTCCTAAACCTAAAGTTTTAATTCTTCCTTTGTTTACACCTTTATCAATTAAATAATTAGCAACTGAATTAGCACGAGACAATGAAAGTTTCTGATTGTAAACTTCATCTCCTTGACTATCAGTATGACCAACTATTTCAATGTTTAATTTTACATTCCCTGTTAAATATTCTGCAAGTTCATTAAGCGAGTTATAACTTGATGGTATTATTTTAGACTTACCACTTTCAAAGTTTAAGTTATCATAGGCTTTTTTTACAACCTCTTCAACAACTTTTAGTTTACAAGTTTTGGTTTTAGAGTCCCAAGTACCGCCTTTTGATTCGCACTCTTTTTTTCTTTTATTTAGAATCTTGTATAAGATATATCCACCACCTCCTAAAAGAAGAATCACTCCAATTGCGACTGCGATTTTTTTATTTTTCTCCATATCACTTAAATTTAGGAATAATAGGTTTATCCTTATATGTTCTAAAGCCTACCCAAGCGGCAACAAATAAAGCAGTAACACCAAAGTATGTAGCATATCTTCTCATTGCTCGTACATATGCTCTTTCATCAATTAAAGTATATGTAAACTTATTGCCGTACAAATCAGCTTGTTTTTTGGTCATAGCCATAAACTCTGCAAAATCATCAGCATTTTGAAATACTTGACATCCCGCACTATTTTTACCAATGGTTTCTGTATTTCCTACTCTGTTTGCACGATGTATGTTAATACCAAATCCTCCTGTCTGTTCCTTACCGTTATCAAAGTCTAAAACTGCATCTCTATTGTAATCTCTGTAAACAGTAACTTTTCCTAAACTCTGAGTTAAAGCAAGATATTTCCCTCTATGAAAACCCCTTTTATATGTATTAACATATTGACCCTCTTTAAGTAAAGCTGACCCTTCTGACCTCATAGGGTTTTTTAACCAATAAGTACCTGTATCTGTTGTAGCGGGGTATGCCTTTCCTACCCATTTACCCTTATCGTCTTTGTAAAATACATATATTATGTCATCAAACTTGTCGGGAACAGTCGTATTTGCTCTTACTCCTACAATGTTTAATTGAAATGGCTTTTCATAAACTTTATAACCTTTACGAACTAATTGTCGTATTAAGCCTCTAATGTTAATTTTCTTTTTTACACTTAGTTTAGACATACAACAGTTTGTTTTGCTTTAAATAAGTAGTTATTCCATAAATTGAAAAAATTGCTAAACCCACAATTGCTACTTTCGCAAACAAACTATCTCTAAGTTTCATTGAACGAACAAAATCACTACTTTGTCCGTAAGGAAGTAATTCCCATTTGTAACTATGATTTGATGTACTTTCTAACTTGAACAACATAAAACGACCTAATTTTTGTCCTTCAGAAATTGCCTCCTTCAGATTATCTTTAGAAAACATTTTACTTTGCAACTTTTTATAGTCGCTTGGGTCAATCCACGTCAATTTTATTGTTCCTATATCGTACATTACTGTTTTATGATTAACAAAAGTTCATCTATTTTTAACTCAATTCGGTCAACTTTTTTTTCAATATTTTTTATTTCAGAAGCTGATACCCCTTTGTAAACCTCTATTTCGCTTACTTGGGATTCTATCTTTTCTGATTTCTTTTCTAATTTATCAAGAGTGTTTTCGTGACTTTCTAAAGTGAAATTAGTTTGAAAATAAAAAGCAAAACCAACTATTGCTGCTGCAATTATAGCAGCAACAAACGAAGTAACATTTGATATAATAGTAGTTTTTTCTAAAACTTTTGTGTCTTCAACTTTCATAGTTCTATTCATTTCCTAAAATCTCATTTAGACTTATCTCTCTAACAAACTGTGGAGTAGGTTTGTCTTCTATAATTCTATACACATAAAATTTCATATCAAAATTATCATTTGTTGGTTTTATCATCACAAAAAAATCTTTGTGACTGCATTCCATTTCAATGGCAATTTCGTGTAATGAACTCTTTATAGTATCACTTACAATTTTTTCTGTGTTAAATAATGCTCCTAACATAAATACTAATTTGTTTATTTATTTGTAATATAACAAAAATATGGTTTTTTCTTTGCAAATTCAAAAGAAAATCCATATAGAATTATTTACCTGTCCACGCTTTTAAACTTTGGTCAATAGTAACATCAACAGGTATATTAGGCAAAATACCCCATTTTACTGACAACTTAGAGTCTAATCTTAATTTCTGACTCATTAAATTTGTGATAAATTTAAGTTTATCAATAACTGTTGCACCTGTTGCTACCATTATTTTATCGAATAAATCATCTAAATCTAAATTCAAATCAAAAACAAGTTCAGATACTGACTTTGGTTGTAAAACCTGTGTTTTATCATTTTTTAATCTTAAAATAAAAACGTTATTTAAGTATATATCATACTCTTGATTCGTTAGCTTTAGTTTTAAGTTGCTTGGATTTGAAAGTTTTAAATATACTTTATAGTTATACTTCTTTCCATCTTTAGAAACAAGTTCAATCTTTGATTTTTTTATTTGAAAGCTAAGTGCTTTTACTATATTTCTATACAATAAATAACTTGCACCTGTCGCACCTACAACTACCCCTCCAATAAGTAGTCTTTTTGTTAATTTTCTATTCATATTTTTAATTTTAAATCTTTGCCATCTATCCTTCCTACTACTCTTCTCGTATCATTTTCAAGCATATAGCTTTGAGCGTTTTTAATTTTGTCTGTTTTCTGCTTCATAATCTCTAAAATAATTGGGTTAACACATTTAGGATGCACATACCAATCTTCATAAGCAGAAACATTATCGGGAGCAATATTTCCCACTACCATTACATATCCTTTTTCTTCTAAAAATTTTCTTGACTTTTCTCTGTAAACACTATCAATATCCGTATAATGGTCGTGCTCGTAAGTTATAACTGAAAACTTTATTTTGTCAAAAGGAAGTTTTGTTAATATATCATATGTAGTAGCGGGAGGCTCACAATCTACCTGTAAGTAGTCAAAATCTCCATTTAATGAATGATAATCATACTTTGTAGCATCACAATGAATAACTTCATTACTTCTATGCTCTTTAAATTTTATAACTTCTTCTTCTAATATTTCTAAAGACAAGCCTGTCCAACCTAATTCTTCAAGCAATGCCGTATTACTACCATAATAAGGGTCAGCAGAACCTATCTCTAAATATCTACCATCTTTTTTACCATCAAGCATAGTTAGTACAAACATATCTTGAAAAGTCTGAGAATAATTTTTTTCTATTTTTTCATAACCAATAAATTTATATTTAAGTTTATCTGACATAGAAATATCATATGGCAAAAATGGGTCTCCCGAAGAGCCTAATGAAGTAATATTTTTTTGAATTAAATTTTTATAAAAATCATTGAAAGGATATGTGGACTTACCCAACTTTAAAAGTTTACTTCTTGCGGATTTACCTTGACCTAAATTCCAATCACATATAGCTTCTTGAAATAATAATTGATAATAGTGAAAGTAACCTAACTCCGAATTTAAAGGAACGTGATTTTCTTTAAACTCTAAACCAATTTTTGCAAATGATTGAGATTCAGAATATTTTCCAAAAGATTCATAATATTGAGAAAGGAATAAATAGGCTTCGGGTCTTGTTGGGCAAAATCTAACCGCATTATTCCAAAGTGAAAGTTCTGTAGTTTTTCTCCTTCCTAAATTACTTAAACATTTAGCCACAAAAAGCAATGATTCATATATTAGTTCTTTATCAGAATCTATTTCTGCGGCTCTTAAAAAGAATGACAAAGAAGAAGACCATTGAGATTGTTGATAATAATATAAACCTAAATTAAAGTTATTCTTACCATTATTACAATCAAGTAAAAATTTAGTAAAAATATTTTTTGGTGTGTAAGGGTTATGATATTCAGATTTACTTCTCATTCCAACTAATTCCTCAAAATATGCATTGGGTAGGGTTAATATAAAAGCGGTTGTATCTTGAAATCCAAAAGTTATTAAAAGTTCATTTTTTTCAAAATGAATACCACAAGAAAATTCTATTCGAGCATCGGCAAACTTAAATTCATCAGAATTAAATACAATGTTCCAATCTTTATCCCAAACTATAAACCTATGAAAATATTGTGCATCCTTTCTTCCCTGTTCATCATTCCATAAATCAACTTCGTGTGTTAATGCTACATAAAAGTCTTTATATCTAACGACTTGTGAACCACCTCTTAAATCACGATTAAATGAAACATTTTGTTCTACCAAACAAACCTGTGATGTTTTTTCAGTTTTAGAATCGTATTTTACTATTTCAGTTGGAGATGTCCATTTTACATAATGATATGGCATATCTAATATTGGCATCCAATTCTTTTCACAGTAACTGTTTTTATCAGTCGATTCAATTCTTTTACGTGAAATTTCTTTAAAGTTATTCTTTAACTCAGACAATTCCATTCTACCTACCCCATTTGTTGTAGTATCTCTTCTTACGCCCGTTAATTGTAATTTGTTATCCCAATTAACCAATCTTGCATCTTCTAATCCTACAAACTCCCAAATAGGCTTTACATCTAATAATGAAGTATCTACCTCTTTATAATTTATTATTTCTAATGAATTTGGATTTAATTCACAAATAAAATTTTTAGTAGTTAGGGTAACATCATCTTCGGGATTCAAATAGCTAAGAGAACCATATGGAGTTTGAAATTTTTGTTCTTTCTCCGAATGATACAATGAATACTGAACGTGCCTTATATTAACGTAAAGTTTTTCTCTTATTTTTATTATTGTTGGATTAGTTAAACCCGTACCATTAGTAACTTTAAAGGGTAAAATTAAAGGTGCTATTTTGCCACCTCTTAATATTGATTGTTCACAAATGTTATACATACTTTTTTTTGTTGAAGATACTTCTTATTAACCTTCTTCCCAAGCGGGAAGCCAATAATCATTTGAGTTTATTGTTACAATAACCCACCCAATTGCTCCTAAATTGCTATTATCGGGCACTTGGTCAATATTCCATCCAAATCGCCCCGACCTATTTGATGCAAATGAAACACTATGCTGCTGCTCAATACCTTGTATTCCTTGTATACCTTGTATACCTTGTGCTCCTGTACCTCCTCTTAGACCCTGTATTCCTTGTATTCCTTGTGCACCCGTTGTTCCTGTTGTTCCTTGACTACCTGTTTCTCCTCTTATACCCTGTATTCCTTGTATTCCTTGTGCACCCGTTGCTCCTGTTGTTCCTTGAGCACCTGTCGCTCCTGTAGTACCTGTTGTACCTTGAGAACCTGTTGCACCCGTTGTACCTGTTGTTCCTTGAGAACCTGTTGCACCCGTTGTGCCTGTTGTTCCTTGAGAACCTGTTGCACCCGTTGTACCTGTTGTTCCTTGAGAGCCTATTGCACCCGAAGTACCTTGTGCACCCGTAGTACCTGTTATACCTTGAATACCAATTGTACCCTGTGAACCTGTCGCTCCCGTAGTTCCTGTAGTACCCTGTGCACCTGTTGCTCCTGTAGAACCTGTTGTACCTTGAGAACCTGTTGCTCCAATTGTTCCTTGAGCACCTGTCGCTCCTGTAGTACCTGTCGCTCCCTGTGAACCTGTCGAGCCTTGCGCTCCTGTATTACCTGTTGTACCAACTAATCCTTGTATACCTTGAATACCTTGTGAACCTGTTGCACCTGTAGAACCTGTTGCACCTGTAGTACCTTGTGAGCCTGTAGTGCCTACTGTACCTTGTGAGCCTGTAGTACCCTGTGAACCTGTTGCACCTGTCGCTCCTGTAGTACCTTGAGCACCTGTATTACCCGTTGTACCCGTTGCTCCTTGAGTTCCTGTAGTTCCTTGTGAACCTGTTGCTCCCGTTGTTCCTGTAGTACCTTGAGCACCTGTATTACCTGTCGTACCTGTCGCTCCTTGAGCACCCGTATTACCTGTAGTACCTGTTGTTCCTTGTGAGCCAACCGCACCTGTAGTTCCTTGACTACCTGTTGCACCCGTTGTTCCTGTTGTTCCTTGTGAGCCTACTGCTCCTTGAGCACCTGTTGTTCCTGTAGTACCTGTAGTACCTTGTGAACCCGTAGCACCTGTGTTTCCTGTTATACCTTGAATACCTGTTGCTCCTTGAGTACCTGTCGCTCCCGTTGTACCTGTTGTACCTTGTGCTCCTGTTGCTCCTGTTGTACCTGTTGTACCTTGTGCTCCTGTTGCTCCTGTTGTACCATTAAAACCTTGAATACCTTGTATGCCTTGAGTTCCTTGTGCTCCTGTATTACCTGTTGTACCCGTTGTACCTTGTGAACCCGCAGTACCTGTCGTACCTTGTAAACCTTGTATACCTTGAGCACCTGTCGAACCTGTTGTGCCCGTAGTACCTTGTGCTCCAACTGCTCCTGTAGTTCCTTGACTACCTGTAGAACCTGTAGTTCCTTGACTACCTGTAGAACCTACAGAGCCTTGAATACCCGTTGAGCCTTGAATACCTTGATTACCTGTGATACCTTGAATACCTTGAGAGCCTGTTGTACCTAATGTACCTTGTATACCTTGAACTCCTTGTATGCCTTGAACTCCTTGAGAGCCTGTCGTTCCTTGTGCTCCTGTTGCTCCCGTTGTACCTGTATTACCTTGAATACCCGTTGTACCTTGCAAACCTTGAACTCCTTGACTACCTGTTGAACCCGTTGAACCTACAGAGCCTTGAATACCTGTTGAACCTTGTGAACCTGTTGAACCAATAAATCCTTGAACTCCCTGTATTCCTTGTGAGCCTGTAATTCCTTGAATACCTTGTGAACCAATAATGCCTTGAATACCCTGTGCTACAAATGCACCCGATGTACCTTGTGCTCCATCTGCACCTTGAATGCCCTGTGCTGCAAAAGCCCCATCAAGACCTTGTAAACCTTGAGTTCCTTGACTACCTGTTGTTCCTGTTGTACCCTGTGAACCTGTAAAACCGACTGCACCTTGAGAGCCCGTTAATCCCGTTGTACCTTGTGAGCCTGTTGTTCCTTGAGAACCCGTTGTGCCATCTGTCCCTTGAATACCTCTTGTGCCTTGAGAACCTGTAATTCCTTGAGCACCCGTAGTTCCTTGAGCACCCTCGTTACCTTGTGTTCCTTGAGTACCTGTTGCACCTTGAGCACCCGTTAATCCTGTAGTTCCTTGTGCTCCTATAGTACCTTGTGAACCTGTTGTACCCGTAGCACCTTGTGAACCTGTTGTACCCGTAGCACCTTGTGAACCTGTTACTCCTAAAATTCCTTGTGTGCCTTGTATACCCTGTGAGCCTGTTACACCAACAGAGCCTTGTATTCCTGTTGCTCCTTGCGAACCTGTCGTTCCTTGAATACCTTGAATACCTTGTGAGCCTGTTGCACCAACAGAGCCTTGTATTCCTGTTGCTCCTTGCGAACCTGTTGTTCCTTGAATACCTTGAACTCCTTGAACTCCTTGAACTCCTTGAATACCTTGTGCGACAAAACCTCCATCAAGACCTTGTAGTCCTTGAATACCTTGTGTTCCTTGAACTCCTTGAATACCTTGTGCTCCATTTGCACCATTCGGTAAGTCCCCAAACCCAAAGGAATAATCTGAATTTTGTCCCATATATTAAATTAGTGTTTACCAATGATGTTTATTAAACCACCTACTGATGAATCTATAGTTAAGCCATCGAGGATTTGATTACCTATGCAAGATACTGTTACACTCTGTCCTACTATTAAATCAATCGGGTCATTAGATAATCCATCAACTGCTAAATCTCCTGTATAAGTTCCCGCACCCGAAACAAGAACAAATGAAACCGCTCTTAGTCCATAAGATGCAACTATGGTTAAAGAAGTATTATTTAATACTTTAGTGAATATCTTCGAATCATTTACTCCCATTGTTATTTTTTTCTTCTATTTCTTACTACTATAAAAATTGATGTTGCAGTTAATAAAGTTCCCGCTCCAATTAACCACCACATATTCTTTTGCCACCAAGTTTTTTGTTTTGCCGTTTTTGGCATTATACAAGTTTTGGTTTTAAAATCATATTTTCCGCCTTTTTTTCTACATTCATAAGGGTCTTTACTTGCAGTTACTGTAACCTCATCTAATACTTGATTTCTTATTTTCATAACAATATCAAAACTATTTAAGTCACTACCCTGTTTAATTGGTATGGTAATAGTTGGAAAAGATAACATTTTAGCCGTTATATATTCAGCTAAAGGTACAGTTATAGGAGTTCCAATAACTGTAGGTATCATACTTAAAAAAGGCAGTTCATAATTGCCATCAACATCTGCTCTTGTTCTAAACTCTTTGACAAGTGTTCCATCTTTTGTTGACAAAAAAACCAATGCCGATGGTATAGGTTGACCTTTTTCATCTAATACTTTACCTTTTATTTTTTTTACAATCATTTTATTTTTTCTTTCTTGCTTTAATAAATGCAAAAACTCCTAAACCAATTGCTAACGCACCACCTCCAATGATTGCTATTTTAGTTCCTTTCTTTTGTTTTGACCACCAAGAACCTTCTTTTAAATCTTTTACATCTTTTACATCAACAGGTTTTCCTGTTGCTATTGATGAATCTGCTTTTACTCTCATATTATTAAATATTTTTACATCTTCTTCTGAACCCACGCCTTTTGACAATCTATCTAAAGTAGATTTAAGTTTTGGGTCAGCTTTAATTATTTCTACAATTTTTGACTTTGTTTTTGTCGGAACTCTTGAAATTAGCTTTATCTGATTTTTGTCCATAATTTTTACTTTTTAGATTTTACAATAAAGTAAGCAATTGCACCTAAAACAAGAAATCCTCCGCCAATAATAGCTACTTTAACACCTGTTGATTTTGTTTCCCACCAAGAAGTTTTTACTTCTCCTTTATCGTCTACAGGAATAACAGGTATTTCTTTTGAGCCTGTTTCTATTACTTCTTTAGCTTTTTCTATTACTATTTCTGCGACTTTTGCCTCCTTTTCATTTGCAATACCTTCTTTAGCTGCATCTACAGATTTTTCAACTACAGGGTTTTTAGCTACAATTGCCTCCACTACCGTTTCAACAGGCTTTGATAATGATTTAAACAAAGTTATTTGACGTAAATCTTTTCTTTTGCCACGTGCATCTTGTCTTAATTTTTTTCTTGCTTGTCTTTCTGTTATTCTTTTATTTCTTTTTGACAATCTGTCCTCCAATCCTTCTTGGCGTTCTTTTATTCTTTTTCGTAACTTATCTCCTAAAGCCTCAGAAAACTCAATGTCTAACCCTTCTCCATCAGCATCGAGACCCGAAAATGGATAAAAATTGTCTGCATCGTACATATCTGTAACACGGTTTGATGCATTCATTACATCGAATTTTGCTATATTTCCCATTTTAATTATATTATGTGATTGCTTTAATCACGTTATTATTTTTACCTATTCCACTATACTTAATTAAAGCCCAAGTAGCGATAACAAGAATTGTACTAACCAATATTATTTTCATTGGTTTTTTTTTACCTACTGCTAAAATTAAAGATTGTACCCTATCAAGTGCCTTTTTCATTCCGCCTGTCGGACTATTATTTGCTTTTGATTTTATGTACGAAACCGCTTTACCCGCTCCTGTGTTTGCGTGATAAAAAGCCATAGTGGCATCTTTTACATTTTTAAAATCATTTATGTTCTCTGCATTATATGATTTTAATTTTCCCAATCTCTTCAAAGTAGCAATTCTATCTTTTAAAAATGTTACTGCTAATTTTGAAGCGACTCTTATGTCATTAGCTTTTTCGGGATTTTTAACGAGGTCAACCCCTATAATTTTACCACGTTTATCATAACTTCCTTTAAAAGTAAGTTGATTAAGCCCACGACCACGATATTTATACCCCTCATTTTGAGGAGTTCCATAACGACCTCCGTAAACCCTGTTAAAAAACTCAACAGGGTCTGCTTTTAAAGAATTTAACTCACTTTCCGACAAACCACTTACTCGACTTCCAAAAATTTTTCTAATACGAGAATTAGATGTTTTACTATAATCGTTTTCAGTTTTAGGTATAAAAGAACTTTCCTTGCTAATAATAGCTAATATAGCTGCTATCGAAAAAGGATTAGTTATACCCTCCTTAAATGCCTCATTAACAATTATAGCAACATTCTTTTTTTGCTCTGTATTTAAACTATCATAATAACCCATAATGCTTATATTAAACTTTTAGTGTTCCGTAGTTAGTAATTTTAATTTGATTTGACGAAAGTTTTTCTATTGAAGTTCCCAAAAAGCCTTGATTGCTAACTTTAGCACCAATTCCAATTCCATAATTTGTAGAACCCGAATATTTCTTATTTCTATAAGTTAATAAACCTCCCGATATAGTTTGCTTTGTAAAATTTAAAAAAGTAGGTGATGATGATAATTTCCATACCAAACTACCTTTATATTTTTTATTATCGGTTGTACTTTTCTCGCTTATTAAAAGTTCATAATACTGAGTAACACCATTAGTTTTTCCGCTAAAAGTAAATACAACAGACATACCACCTTTTGGCAAAATACTTATCGGTCTTTTGTATCTTGCCGCTATAGCTGAAATTTGTGCCACTTGGTCATTTTGACTTTCAACGGCAGCTTTTGCAGCTTTTTCATATTCTGTTTTACCCGCAGCATATGATTTAGTAAAATAACTATTGTAGGGCGAACTTGAAGTAGCATCAAGGTCATATGAACTCTTTTTTCCATACTTTTTACTCAAAGTATCTGAACTATTTGCCCATATCCTATATGCCGTTGCAAGTTCATTTTGTGCCTTTGTTGGTTTTGAACTATTTGAACTATTTGAAGGTGCATCAATCACAGTTTCCTCTTCTTGAGCATCTTCTTGAACTTTACCACCAATTCTACCGCTATCTTTCAGCCATCTGAAAAGATAATAACCGCCTACACCTAAAATTACTGCAACGGAAGTTCCTATAACTAATCTTTTTTTAGTTTTTGCTTCCATTTCTTTTATTATTTAGTAATTGATTTACCGCTTTTTACCGAACCGCTTTTTGCTCTCAATTTAGATTGTAGAAACGCTCCACCTACTAAACCTCCAACTACTCCTACAGTCATCGCTAACCATCCTTTTCTTGGGGAATACTTACGCACGAGCATAACTCCCGCTACTCCACCACCTACTGCTCCAAGCATATTTGCTCTAACCGTAGCTTTTGCCGTTTTTAATGGGTCTAAAATTGCCATATTTTTACTTTTTAAATGATTTATACGTTAAAATTCCCAACATAGTTATAATTAACAAGTTGTGTACATTTTGTCCTCCCAAGAACGTATCTTGGTCTTTGATGTTTAAAAATCCTTTCATCTTATTTATTTTTTAAGTGTTGGAGTTGATTTAGAAGCATAATTGAATGCTGCAAGACCTACTAAAATAGATACTGTTGGCATAATTGCTCCTTTTAAATTCATTGAAGTTCCCGCTTTAACTAAAGAAACTGCTGAGTTAAGAACCAAAACGGCTGAACCCGCTATTGTTACTACTCTTACTGCTTGTTGTACATTTGCATTTTTCATCTTACTGTTGTTTTATTGATTATTTATTTATTTACTTATTTATTAAATTCTGTATTTAATTCCTCTGCTTTTCATCAAATTATTGATGTAAACTATTGTTGAATTATCCGCTTCTTGAATAACCTTAGAAAGCGTTCCTCTTTCATCTCCCGCTATCCATCCTATACCTCTACCCGCTTCAATTGTCCTAACACCAAATGCGGCATTAACACCCGAAAAGTCTGCATCATTTTTAATTGAACTCTTCCAAATATTTTTTAATATAGTATCTCGTGAACCATAGCCATCAAGTGCAGCTTCAATTTTATTAGCAATAGACTTCATTTGAGTCTTTGTTAAAGTTGGGGATTTGTCTTTTGAATCTTGTATTACTGAACCAAACCACCCCTCTACTTCTTGCTTGTCATCACGAGTAGTTTCATTAAGTTTTGTTTTTCCGATAACTTTTTTGATTCCTTTATATGCCAAATAACCACCACCGACTACTATAATGCCTTTAGCCCAAAAAGGTAATCTTGTCCAAACTCCACCTGTTGTTGAACTTATTTCTGAACCTATTTTACTTACTGTTTGTTTTGCACTCATCTCTAAATTTTTTTAATATTTATTTTTTATTTTTTTTTATGCTGATACCACGTTACTTATTATTGTATTAAAACCAATTAAACCACCACTTCTAATAAATGTACATCTATCTGAATAATTCGTATAACTAAAAAATGAAGTTCTCGAATTTATTCCCGTATTTTCTATTATTTCATCTGTTACTGCGACTGCTATTGCAGTAAAGGTCAATCTAAATCTTAAAACTCCATCTTCTCCTTGAGCGATAAGTGTATATGGTCTTTCACTCGTAGTACCCTCATCAATTTTGTTTATTATTTCTCCTGTGCCTGTGATTAAATATTCCCCAATATATTCTTCTGAGCCTAAGTTTAGAGTTAATGTCGCTAAATCATAGTCTGTGGCATCACTTAAATCTAATGGCTTTCTGAATGTACTTTTTTCCTTAGATAAAACAGAATATAAACCACCTTGCAATGCATTAGAAGTAAATGTTCCTGTAATGTCTTGATTTTCGTCAATTCTATTGCCTATAAAATCAATTAAGTCATCTGCATTTGAAACTAAGTTTATTAGTCCCGTTGAATCTTGACCAACAACATTGTTTTTAATGTCAATTGTATTTACCCTCGAATCAATTGTATCAAATGTGTAACCCGCATTTAAATGAAAAGTATTTCCTTGTACTGAAATGTTATTCGTGCCTATAATACTCGTATCTCCTAAAAAGCATTGACCACCTTGACATAAGTTATTCTCTATAATAAGTTGTGCTGAAAATGCAGCAGAAATAGCAGCTATTTCTAAATTTCCTCCATAAAGAGTATTATCTTGAAATGTAATTGAAGAACCAAGTGGTATAAATCCATTTTGTATACCAATTCTTGCTCCGCTAACATAATTGTCTTTATAAATTATTTCTCCCGAAAGACTTGCACTAAAGTCATTTGTAAAAACAAAAGAACTATTTAAACAAACATTGCTATAGAATGCACTAAAAGGGACATTACATAAATACTGTATTGCTGATTCTTGTCCTTTTACGGTATTATTTTGAACATTATCATCTCCAAACGGAAACCAATTTATATTCACTATACCCTTAAAGTTATTATACCAAACTTCGTTCCCTCTTTTATCTTTTATTACAAAAGGAATATTTGTTGTTGCATTATAAAGAACATCACAGGTTTCTTCTCTAAAACCTGTTGTTAAAGTTTTAGCTAAAAGAGTCCAATTGACCGCATCTGTACTTGGGTCAGTACCAACATTACCTGTAATATTTACATAATGATTATTATTCCATATTACAACATCTCCAATAACAACGGTTAGACCACCATTCCAACGACCCAACTGAGAATTAAAAGTAGGATTTACAGAAGTATAATCCCCTCCACCGTTATAGTCGGGAAAATAAAATTTAGCTTGTGCTGATAACGATTCTAAATTAGTTTCAAGAGCCTGTAAGTATATAGCCTCCCCATATAAAGGGTCTGTAATTTTATATGTTAATCCTCTTGTTAATGTATTTGCAGCTATACCCGCTAAGAAGTTAGCATTTGTAATTGCCTCAATCGTAGGGTTTATTTCAAGTTGGGTTTTACTTCCCGTATCGGATGCCGTGCCAAACTTACCCACTACGTCTAAAGTAGTTCTTTGAGTTAAAGAAACACCTTCTTCTTGAATAGTATCATATCCACCTCCACCACCTCCCGATGATGTTGTCAAATTACCAATAAACTTATCATCTGATACAATCTCAACGACTGCCGATGTTCCATTTACATTTAGAACCAAACTTGCCGCATCATTTATTGTTTGAGTTCCTCCCGCATTTATAGTAATATTATTCGTTCCCGCATTGTTAGAATTATCTACAATATAAAGTTTCCATTGTGTACTCCAAAAGCCATCGGGAATATCAAATAAATTTATAACAACAGGAGCACTTGTAGTATCACAAAGTAATACAACATCATCTCTGTAGATAGTTGCCGTTCCCGAAACTACTCTACTATTATTAGGATATTTTGTACTAAAAAAACTTGTCATTATAATACACCTTTGTCATTTCTTGATTCCTTTCGGAATACTTTCTTTAAACTTATTTGGTCATAATAAAACCCCATTGTAACGGTCATATTTGGAAGAATCTTATACTTCAGTACATCCATTCCATCGGGAATATATGGTCTATTTATTGTGTTTAAAAAGTCAAAGAATACAATATCATCTGCAACTTGCATCGTATCTACTTGTAGGTTTAAACCAAAAGGGCTTACTTTATCTTTTCCATCTATGCTTTTGTTTATGACTCTTATAGATTCATTTTTTTGTGCACTAATTTGAGCACCCGCAAAGACAAACTTTGCGTTTGGTATCATAGTGGAATTAGCTAATATATTAAACAAAACGTCTGTATAAGCAACTTCTCCACCCGCCACTTGTATTTTATCATTTAGATTTAAAGACGTTGAATATAAAAAGTCTAAAGGCATACTTGGATTGAATAATTCTAAATCAAAATCATTACCGCTATCATTATTAAAAGTAAGAACCAACTCCTTTAATTTTTTACCTTTATAATATCCGATATTTTTAATCATATCCCCTGTTGGACTTTGACTCAAAATAAAATCAGAAACTCCCTGTACAATTACATTTTTATTATCGGGTACAATTACTTTAGAAATCTTTTGCGAGTTTTTACTTCTCACATTATAACTTTCCCCTCCATCTAATTGAGTTTCTTCAACAGGCTTTGATTGCATTATTCTTGGAGAAGCCATTCTTGGCTTTGAAAAACCTTTTATTCCCGCACCTTCAACAATTACTTTTCTATTATCGGGAGCAATTACTTTTTGACCACTTTTAGGTAATATTAAATCTTTATCTGCTCCTTCAATAATAACTTTACGATTATCCGATGCAATAACCTTCGTATTTAATTTTCTATTTACCTTAGATAAGTTTCTTTTGAAGTTTTTGCCTCGAATCTCAGAGAAATCAATATCAATTAAACTGTTTCCGAAATCATCGTGAACAGTTTTAGCCTTATTATTTTCGAAATATTCCGAACCTTCAGCATATCCAAATGCCTCTTTAGCTAAGTCTTGATATTTTTTATTTATACTCATTAGTTTCTATATGCAAAGTCTTCGTTCTCAAATTTGTTGATGTAATCCATTATTTTACGCATCCTTTCAACATTACCTTTTGTTTGTGCTTTTAAGAAAACATTAGCGTATACGCAAATGGCATCTATCTTGCTAAATCCTAATCCTAAATATATATAAAGTGCGTTAATATCTGCACCTATTTCATTAGAAATATCAAGGTCTAATTTTGGGTTTTTAAATACGTGAGAAAACTCGTGTAACAAAATTGCCATTCTCATTGGAATAGTATACTTGTCAAACTTAATTTTTGAAACCTCTATTCTTCCACTTTGATGACCAATTCTTGCGGGAGTGTTTAAAATCTTACCCGAAGCATAATCACGAATAACATCAAAAAACTTAATTGCAAATTTCTTATTATTAGAAGTAAAAAGTCTTCCTTGAGCATTAGCGTTTTCGAAGCCACAAACTTGACTAAATGGTATTGCTAACTTTAAAAACTTTTTTGTATCATCATCTAACCAAATATTAAAATCTTTCAGTTCGGTTCTTAAAATAGTTACAGTATAATCCGAATCCTCAATGTTATCTTTGTTTACACAGGCAAAAAATAACTTTTTAGGGCTGATTGGAAAGCTAAAAAATATTTTTCTCTCTCCATTCACATTTACAACCCTATCTGCATATTTAGAGTTCTTTTTTCCCAAATCTTCTGCCCAAACTCGAAAATTCTTTTGTCCATTAGTTTTAATAGTTATAACTAATGAGAACTTGTCGTTATTTGAATTTAATTCTTGTTTAAACATTAAATAAAGATTTTATTTTTTTCGAGTAGCTACATAAATTCCTATTCCTAAAATTGCTGCAACACCTACACCAATTGCAATTTTTGCAGTATTTGACATACCTTTTTGTTCGGGAGTTTCTACAGGAATGAAAGAGTCATCAATTGGAGCATCATAACCACCACGACCTTGAGTAACACCTTGTATAGTATCTAAAATACCGCTATCTCTAACCTTATCTATTCCTCCTTTAACTCTTTCTAAAAAAGTACCATCTTTTCCTCTTTGACCACGTTTTGTTTTTCTTCTGCTTTGTCTCATTGCTCTTCTTCTACGAGCCTTTTCGCCAAAAAAGTTTTCAAAATCTTCAGCACGAAAATCATTTTCGTCTATTATTGGGTTTGAAGTTATTACATTCATTATTCTTCGTTTTTAATTTGAATTGTTTTCTTATTTGTTTTTCCACGATATACGATATACATAGCAATAGCACCTACTCCTAATGCACCATATAATCTATATTTTTTATCGGGTAATGAAACCCACCCTTGTTTTTCAGCTAACATTACACCTCCAAAACCAACTAAAGAACCTAATAGAAGTGCATCTATATATCTAACCTTTGGATTTGAATTTGCTTTGCTTGAGCCTCCAACAGAAGCCTTTATTTTATTTTTAATAGAACCCTCTCCATCTGTGTGAGATATTACTTCTTTTGTAACAAGTTCTTTAACTGCTTCTAATGGAACAACACATACACCCGAAACTAAAATAAAAGCGGGTTTGTTATTAGCGTGTTTCATTTCTCCTTTAATAATCTCTCCCTTTCTAAATTGTTTAAATCTAATAGCAGAAGGATTATGTGGTAAGCCCGTTGCCGTAACGTAAGGGGCTTTATAATCATTTTTAAGTATGTAACTCTTTAAAGCCATATTATTTTATCTTAGGTTTATTCTCACTCTTGTTTTTTCTATATTGATTATATGCCCAAGCACCAAATCCAATAACTATTGCGTATGAAATATATTTTTTCATTATTTTTTATTTTTTAGATAAATAACAGTTCCTAAAATAGCCAAAAGTGAAACAGAGCCAACTATAATCAAAGTTATTGTTGTTTTTTTCTTTCTTTTAGCATTTTCAAGTTGTATTCTTTTTTGTTCAGCAGCTACTCTCTGCATTCTTAATTGAGCCTGTCTTCTTCTTTCTTCTCTTCGTGCATCTGACCTTTCAGTCTTACCTCTACTTCTTCTATTTTTTCTCAATTTGTTAATTCCCTTTCCAACAAGTCCCGCAAGTGCGGCAATTGCTATATATGAAAATTGTTCGTCTTGAACAGGAACTATTTCATCTGTGTTTAGTGTTTCGTTTAAGACTGCATAACCCACTTTTACTCCACTATCACTAATTTCATCATCTCCATCGAAACCAACAGTTCTATTATTGCTATTTACAAGAAGACTTGCTCCAAGAATCATCCTTTTATTATCTAAATTTTCAATAAAAGTTTTTATCAATTCAGTTTCAGACATTGAATAATCAGCATCTACCCCACTTTCATTAAGCATATCGACAAATTCAGTTGAATCTTTAGAAATTATAGTAGCTAATTCATCTACTAATAAATCAGAAGCCTCATCTATATTCAAATTTTGAATTGAATCATTAAATTTTTCGTTATAACTTTTCATTTACTTTTTATTTACAACTCTATATTGGGTATATGCTAAAGCAACGTAGGCTAATCCCAAACCAATATAGGCAATGAATTTCAACTTATTTTTGTCCTTATACCACTTTTCCATTATAAGACTTTTTTACCTTTAAGTACGGCTATTATAGCCACTCCTAATCCTAAACCAATAGCAATTTGACCTCCTGTAGATAATCCACTCTTTGTTTTTGTTCCATCAGCACCTATAGTTACTTCTGTTGGTTTATAATCTGCTTGATAATGTGAGTCTTGGTTTAATTCCATTACACTTGTTCCCGTGCCTCCACTTTCAACAACTTCTCCATCAGCAGAAGAATGAGTTCCTTGCCAAACACTACCACCTAAAGTTGAATCTCCTTCTACACCCAATTGTATTTCTGTAGATTCATAACCAAAATCGTTGTAACCATCAAGTCCTGTTATTCCTGTTTCTCCTTGAAAACCACTTGTAGCGGGTATAACAATTCTATTGTTTTCTATTTCAGCACCTATTCCTCTTTCTACAACTGTAGGTCTTCTTCTTGGAGTAGGTCTTCTTCTTGGCATATCTCCCGCCTTTCTTCTTGCCTGTAATTTTGCTCTTTGTGATTTACGCATTCTACGAAGAATTGGCTTTTTCATTCCTGTTGAACGCTTCATTCCATCAGCACCTAAAGTAACCTCTTCATCATATTCATCATAGTAATCTCCATCAAAACAAACAAAATCACGCATTTCATTATTTAATGCAGTAATTCTTTCTTCTCTTTCTTTTATGGTATCATCACTACTACCTTTTTTTGACAATCTTTCAACAAGTTTTTTATTCCATTCAATTTTGTCAGCAATTGCTTGGGCTTTTTTCTGCTCTTCATCAGAATCGTCAACCTCAGCTTCTCCTTCAAAATTATAGCCGTAATCATCTTCCCAATCATAATCATCTTCGTATTGGAAATCTTCATCTCCATACTCATCATAGTCACGTTCGTCATATCCATCATCGGCATAACCATCATCAGCATAACCATCATCAGCATAACCATCATCGGCATAACCATCATCAGCATAACCATCGTCAGCATAACCCTCGTCATAACCGTATTCATCGTTTAATTCTCTCTGAGATTCTAACATTTGTTGCTCTCGTTCATACTCACGCTCTGCCTGTAAATCTTTACGCTCTTGTTGTTGACGTTTTCTTTCCATTCTACGAGCCATTCTTGCAGCTTGTTGCTCCGCTCTCATTGCTTGACGTTGTGCTTTTCGCTTTCTTCTGCGTTCAATACGTGCAGATTGTCGTCTTTCCTTACGGTTTGAACGTCTTTCTTGCTTAGATGCTTTTACCTCATCTTTTCGCTCTTGCCTACGTTTTTTACGAGTAACTCTTTCGTCTTTTCGTTTTGTTCGTCTTGCTTTTGCTTTTTTACCAAACAATTCAGAGTATTCTCCGAATGCTTCTTCGAATGTCGCAACTCTTGGTTGAGTAGAACTTCCTACAGTATTTCCAAGACGTATGATTCTTGCATTTTCCATAGTTATTATTTAGATTCTGTTATTTGAACAGATTTAGTTTTATCAAATAAGTAAACCGCTGCATATCCTAAGATACCACCAATTACTGCATATTTAGTACAAGTAGTTCCTGTACAACCTCTTTTTTTACTGTAAGCATATCCTCCGATTGCTCCCGCAACCGAAAATAATATTCTACTTGTTTTGTAAGTTTCTGCGGGAATTAAATCAACTGTTGTTGATGATTGTGAACTATCCGCTCCTAATGTTACTTCTGTTGCTTCCATTTCTTTTATTTTATTACTATATATAATTTGACCTTTGTCTGTTATAAAGACCCTATAAGAAAAGGGTTTTCCTCTTCTAAGTCCTTTTATGCTTTTATATTCTCCTTCTACAATAGTTCCAATTGGTAACTCTTCTGATGTTTCTGTGAAATTTTTGTGCTCTTTATTAGGCACTAATACTTTTGCATTTTGTTGTACAACTGCTTCCATTTATTTACTTAAATTTTTTGAAACTATTATGAATGTTAGACCAATTAGTCCAATTGCACCGACTAAGCCAATTACTTCTAAATTACCTTTAGTAGTGTTTGCAACTTGTGGTGTATTGCTTCCATTGAAGTCGCTAAACTTTACAATAGAATCTGAAACATCACTCTTCGATGGTTCAGCTTTAATTTCTTTTTCTTTAGGATTATTGTCAGAACCACACTTGTGGCATTTATATGGGTCTTCTCCTCCTTTTGATTTTTCCCACGACCAATCACAACTTTTGCATTCAATTAGTCCTTTAGGTTTCAAATCAAGTGTTCGAACAATCCAATTTTTATGTGGATGGATTTCAGCCATCTTTTTTTCTAAAGATAACTTATCGTCTTGTTCAAAGTATAATTCAGCAAGTTTGTTCTCTAAATCGCTATGACTTGATGCTTTGGGTTTATTATAACTTTGCAACAACTCATCACTTGCCTTAGTAGCCTCATTGGCTAAAATGGTCATTAAAGTAATTTCTTGCTTTTTTTTATTGTGTTTGTTGTTTCGCTTCATCTTAATCATTTAACTAAAAAAGGGCAAGGCACTATATACCTCGCCCTTTCATTATAATTTGTAAGCGTATGTTCCTTACTTAGTAATTCCTTTAACGTTTTGTGACGTTTGGATAATTACAGGAGCAACATTTTTACCGCTCAATCGTGGTGCACGTGCTCTGTTTAAAGCAACACCTCCGTTAAGTTCAGCTTTTCCACTAACAACTGCAACAGGGAACATTGAGATAGTCAATACTGCATTAGCCTTCAAAGTGAAGTTCATTTCAGTATTTCCATCAATCGTTACCATTTTAGTAACATCAATGATGTCTGCTTGTTGTTGGTAAGCATCTCGCAAGATTGAAAGGTTCATTGGTGTAGTATATTGCTTACCGTTACCATCAACGTGAATGATTGACACAGTTTGTTGTAATTGTGCAGCATCATCACATTGGAATCTGAATTTTCCAATTTTGAAGAATTTGTTGTTTGACTGTGCAAGTAAACGACCGTATGTACCACCTTGAAGGTTAGTAATAGTAGTTGTTGCAACATTTCCAAAGTTCGCAGCACCGAAGTAGTCGTTAAATCCAAATAATTTAGCAGCTACGTCAGCCCCCGAAGTCTCAGCGTATTGAATCACGTATGGGTCTGAAACGGCAGAAGAAGCATTAGGTGCTCCTGTAGCATATGACATATCATCGTTATCGAAGTAAGACATATCATCATCATCAAAGTATGACATATCGCCTTCCATATCGTAAGAGTCAAAACCACTCATTGCCTCAGTACCGCTAATATAACCGTGAAGTTCTTTTTCGATAGAGTTCATAATCGTGTATTTTTTGATAATAGACCTTAATTAAGGCTATCATCGACTTTATAATTTAATTTTTGTACCACATTTAGTTATAAATAACTTGGCTTGGAAAACCATTTATTATATTTAAAAGATTCTTTTCGTTGTTTTAACTACTGTCTGCAAAATACCATTTAGGTAAAAGCGGGTTTCTCTAAAACAAAAAAAAAGGTTCTTTAAAACCTTTATTTATGCAGCTTTTACTCGTTTTGCGAGTCTTGGTGCTACAACCACTTGATGCACGGCTAAACCTACCATTACGGCAGTAAGAACAATTGCACCTAATCTTAAATCAGCTTTTGAAATCATCTTTCGTTTAATTTTCATAATAATTACTACAACCGAAATTAAGAAATCTTTACTGTTATTTATAATGTATTTATTGTACACTAATGCATAAGTTATGATTCAATGTTCTGATATACAAAGGTTTATATGTAATATAAGTGTATAAAAAAAGGAAAGCTACAAAATAGCCTTCCTTAAAAAAAACCTAATTATTTTACAATTTTCAGTCAATCTCTAAAATCTCTGCTTCTTCTACAGAAGCTGAAGACTCTTCGTTTCGACCAAACATCAATATATTTGAAGCCTTTAAAGAATTAAAGGAATTTTCAAAAGTACGAATTTTTCCCATAACTTCAGATACAAAACCTTTTTTTATTGGTTTTATTCCTTCTAATGCTATGAAATACTTACATTTTCCGTTTTCCTTAAACCATTCTAATTTTTCAGCAACAGTCTTTTCCCCCTTATCAATGTAAAAACAAACTCTTATTTTGTTTTTGTTTCTTCTTGCCTTATTAAATTGCTTTTGAAGTTCATCTAAATTTTCTTTTATAATTGGCTTTTGTTCTTCTGTACCATAAACAAACAACTCACATAAAATTCTTGGAACTTTTGATGTAACTTGAACTTGGTCTTTTTCACTCATAATTTTTTCTATTTAATCAGTAAATTATTTATTCTTGTTTTAAAATTTATCTTGTGTAAATCAGTTGGAACGGGAAATAAAATATTATCATCAATGTCTATATTCAATACATTATGATATTTCAAATAATAATTAAAATAACCTTCTGCAAGAAATCTAAATGTCCATTCAACCAATTCTAAACCTTTAAAGTTTTCATTAACCTCTAACAATCCTACATTTTTTATTTTATCATTTGAAAAAAACATTAAGCCTTTCATCATATTTTTAGGGTCAACATAAACAGTTTTCATTACATCATCCTGTTTAACATCTTCTGTATTATAAAGCAATGAAGATATTATAAGGTCATTTGTTGTGCTTTTAATAGATATACAACCGCTTTTGTCAAAGTTTTTATACTCAACCTTTAATGACAACAACCAATCTTCGTTAACAAGAGTATTACAAGGAAATATTACTGAATATTTTTCTTTAACGGAAGTCAAGAAGTAATTTACAGTTTCTGACAATGTATTTTTTGCTTTTATTGTTTCAATGCTTATTCCTTTCTTTTTAAGACTCTCGGCATACTTTATTATATTATCATTAAAATAATACAAGTATATCTTATAACTAACTTTAGTTTTAACAGTTAAATTATCTATGCAATATTTTATATTATACAAATCTGAGTTTGTTAAAATACAAATAGCAAATTCTTGGATTTTTTTCATTGGTCTTTTGCTAATTCAAATTTTAATTTAAAATCAGTATGCAAACCTCTCAATATTGATTTTTCTATTTCAACTCTGTGGCTTGTTTTTATAATATCAAGTTTATTTTCATTTTCTGCAAAATCAGAATCAAACATTTTGTTGTTCAGATAAAACAATTTTACTTGCAAACAGTCTAAAATATGTTCGTGAAGTTGAATTTGTTTCCGTATATTATTTATTTCATTTATAACCATCTATTTAAAATTCTGCCTAATGAAAAAGGTATCGTCAACGGTAATATTAAAACAATTAGAAAACCGTGTAAAATTGAAGTGTACCAAACTTGATTAAATCCTTTTTTTAAATCGGAAAAAATTACCTTTCTGTCATCTCTTAAAGTAAGCATTAAAAAGCCTATACACATTAAGGCAAAATAGCTATATATAAAGGAAAATAGATATGACATTATTTATCACTATTACCATAATACATTTCATAGTATTGTTCTATAAGCATTTTTTTAGCATCATCTAAGTTTTTAGAACCATACATTTCAGCAAACTCCTTTATTTCTTTTTTGTTTGAGCCTAAAAATTGACCACAGGCAGTTTTAAACTCTTCTTTGGTAAATGCTCCTTCTATTTTATTGGCAAAATTAAATATGTAAACAAAAAATCTTTTGTCCCCACTAAAGTATCTGTTATTCACGAGTATTTGAGCAATTTTATACATAGGAACATTTGGAAGTTTACCTTTTATATCATTTATGTTATCAGCTTGATAATGCATACGCACCCAACGAGCATTCTGCCATATTCTTGGCTCTACGGCTCTTGCACTTTGATAACTGATAAGTACGTCTACTGCTCTATGTCTAAGATTAACAAGTCCCGATACTATTTCTTTTAAGTGAGTAACATTTAATATATATGTATTTATATCTTCAAGAACTACCATACCATTTCTAAAGTTCTCGACTACATATTCAATTATTTTTATTTTGTCTTCAAGACCAACGTTTTTAGCATCTATTCTACGGCATTCGCCACCATCTGTTCTACTCCAATCTTTAATATCTTTTACCGCTATTGTTTTTGGATTTACGGAATCAATATCATTCTTTTGAAACTGAGTTTTGGTATATTCTCCGTTTGTGTCCATAATAAGAACCTTACGACCTCTAACTTTATTATAAAACTTATCTTTTATGTAGTCTTTTATTATATACATATTTTGATAAGTTTTACCCACACCTTGAATGCCTGTGGTTGCCATCATTCCGCTTTCTCTTGTTGACTTTTCCATTACTCTTTAGTTTGTATTTCTGATTCTGAAATTAACACATCCTCTTCACTTAATTCTGCAATTTCATTTAGATTTTGATAATTTACCTTTTCCTTTTCAGCTTCAATTGGCACTTTTAAATCTTCTATTGGCGTTTCTTCTTCTTCTGCTTCTGCTTTAGTAGTTGGAGGCTCATTTGTAACAGGAGGCTCTGTATATTCAGCTTCATAACTTCCGCCTCCTTCATTCATTGACCTCAACTGATTAAGTAATGAATTAGTTTGTGATTTTAAAGTTAATAGAGTCATTGCTTGTCCACCTATTATCGTAAGAGTCACTAATAACAACTCTTGTGTAGGGCTTGGAGCAACTCCTTTTTCCATTAAAACTTCTGCAAGAGCCATACTTAAATCTTCTTTTTGCTCTTCAGTCCATTTGGACATTTGTTCAGCTTTAGCACATTGAACTTGAAAGAATTGTTTAACAGTAACTTCTTGACCATCTTCAAGAGAAACAAGTAACGACAAATCCATTTCTCCCGACATTTCATATTCAGTCAGCTTTGCTTCGTTAATATCTTGATTAGCATACCAAACAAATCCTTTTTCTGAAAGAACAGATACTGCTTCCACAATGTATTTTGCGAATTTCTTTGTACTTCTTTTTTTCTTACCTGTTGACATATCATCAAAAGATGGATTTAAAGCCTCATTTGATTCATTACTTCTTTCGGATTTTTTTTCAGTATTGGATGATTCTTTTTCTTCTGAAGAAGAATCGGGTATTTCAAATGCTTCTTCAAATGAAGTTGGTTCATCAAAAAAGGTTTTTGGAGCATCTTCTTCTGTTTTGCTTCCACCTTTACTTAAAGAGTCATTTCCCATTACATAATCTCTAACAATAGGTTCTTCTCTGTTAAATGGGTCTATAAACTGATTATTAGAAGATGGTTTTTCTTCAATTGTTTTTTCAGTTTCTTCAAATTCAACATCTTCAACATTATCAAAATTATCTTTTGCCATATCTTTTTCTATTTTTTCTTCTGTATTTGGTTCTATTGTTTCTTCGGGTATATTTTCTTCTTTTGTTTCTTCAAAAGGAACGTCTTCTACAACAAACTTAGAATGAAGTTTTTGAAGTTCTTGATAATTAGTGGCGGGTATTACATTAAAATTAGAATCTTGTTCTAACTTCTTTTTTAGAATTGGCTCAAGTTCGTTAAGTAACCGTCTTTCCTTATAATTCTTATTGCCTCTTTTTTTATATATTTTCATTCTGAATCTGTTTGTTTACGTTTGAAAAATTAAGAATTAAACGTGACTTTAATTTCTCATATTTATCTATAAAATTCTTATCTACTTTATGTTTTGGGTCAGCATTCTTTAATTTACGAACACCAATTGCAACGCTATTGTGATTATTAAAAAAAACATTATTTGCAATTTGTCTTGTACTAAAACCTAAATTGTAGTGTAATAAGCAATATGTTATTTGTTTTGCTTCTTGCTGCAAACCTCTCGCAGTCTTTGATTTTAAAGCCTTTTTTGAAAATTTATATTCATCTGCAACCATTTGAAGCACATAATTTATTTCCATTGACTTGTCACTTTTCTTATTTAAAAAAGTAATTATAGCAACATTAAGTTCTTGTATAGAAAATTCTTTAAGACCACGTTGAATGTTGGATAACAATTTTTCTAATTCATTTTTTGGTTTAGACATTTACCATACTTTTTATACAAAAATATACAATTATTCTGTAATAAATAAAAGACTTTAGGCTTTTTTTAAAAATACCTATCTTTGATTATATGATTTCAAATACAAAACAG
>Ga0181394_1000140_pt1 | contig 29687 bp, 41 predicted proteins | sample 17SPOviralmetaG_FD_130123 | JGI IMG/M metagenome (GOLD analysis project Ga0181394, IMG submission 130123) | Marine viral communities from the oligotrophic San Pedro Time Series (SPOT) site, San Pedro Channel, CA, USA - 17 SPOT_SRF_2010-11-23 | ecosystem: Environmental > Aquatic > Marine > Strait...
AACTGAGAGACAACAAGGAAATTAAAATCGTGACGAGGATCAAAGCCTGGAATGATTTCGCTTTCCTCGGGGTTTGGTGTGCATTCCCACACCACATCAACGGGAGTTTCAAGTTTATATTCTTTGCCGTCTTTTAGTGGAATCTTCGTGTTTACATAAGTGTCTTTACCGTGATTGGAAACAACGAGGATCTTATCCATTTCGTTTCCTTTCTGTAACCATTGTGGAGACACCTTTGTGGTCTCGATTCCTGCTGTGTAACCAATGTTGATTGGGCACATCTTTTCAAATTCGTTTGGAATTGTGATTTGCAATGAGATGTCGGGAGCCAAGACTTTCTCGTTTAAGAGAAGTTGAGTTGTTTTGATTCGCTCGTCCATCCATTGGCGCAATTCGTTGTCTTGCCAAATCCATCCGGACTTGCCCCATGGGATTGGTTGAATGTAGACATCGAAAAGATCTGGGCGTGATCTCAATGCTCTTAGGGCAAATCGTGATTGTTCACCGTAACCTGTTGCTGAGAGGACAGGACCTCTTACAAAAATCTTTTTCATGCGTTAGCTCCGTCAATTTTCTTAAGTTGTAATCTGCTGTAATGTAAAGTGGCTCCGTCAACCATTACCTCGAAAAACAAAATGTTTTGATGATTTAAGACTGATGGAGATGTAACCAATCCGATCTTACCGTCGGCAGTGGAGACTAGGTCTCCGCCAACCAACGGCGGTATCTTTTGGAGGAAATCAGGGTGAACTTCAGGTGTAGGATTTGTTTCGACAAGATCGCCTTGACAGTCGACTATCAGAGGATTAACCAAAGGATCATTCATTGCGTCATTATTATTCATGCTCATGCTACCTCCTTAAAGGTAATTCCATTGTAACCTTTACGAGTTTCCCATGATCCACATTCCTCGTGGACATTCAACATTGTGTTGACCCAAAGTCTTTCAAAATCGTCGTGTGCATAATTCTGCTGAATGTGTTTTAGGCCCTTTCGTCCTAATTCACGTCGAAAGTCGTGTCCGCCACTATACATTTGATCGAGAGCATTCTTAAATTGTTTAGCAGAGATTCTATCCTCGTAAATGTAAGGAACCTGTTGAGAGCCGATTACGGACTGTGAAATTGGATACAGAGCAACACCTGCTGGACCTTCTGCTGTCATCACTTGATCTTGCATTCCACCGGTCATTGTTGCTATCACTGGAGTTCCACACGTTAGAGATTCAAGAGTTGCTAGACCAAAGCCTTCTGCGTCTGCAATATTAACCGTGACGTCAGCAGCGTTGTAGAAGCCCGGCATCTGTGTTGTTGCGACTTTCTTAGTCGAGAACATTATTTCTCTATTGTTCAATTCGAGACGTGAAGCAATTTGTTGCAAGTCTTGTCCATGTGGGTCTTTTGGGTTTGTATGCATTATCAGTTGGACTTTGCCAGATAGGTTTCTTTCCTTCACCCACTCAGCAAACCACCACAAGACAGATCCCGATTGTTTACGGCGGGCATTTCGATTATTCCAAAACAAGATAAATTTATCTTGATCTTCAGGGGCGAGAACCTTTTCTCTTAAAATTTTACGTTCACTGTCGTTTAAGTTTACAAAAATCTTAGGATCAACGCAATGTGGAATGTAATTGCATGACACAGATGGTGCAACTCCGTTCACACATTCTTTTGTGACTCGAGAAATGCATGCAACATGATCCGTTGATTCGTAAAACTTCGCATTGAAGAATGGTAGTGGATAGTTATCCCAAACGTGATAGTAAACAAGAGGACATAGTGGACGGATTTCATTCTCCATCTCCCAAAGCCAACCGTAAAACCGAGGGTCAGTCATGAACCAGATCATGTCTGGTCTTTCGTTTCTCAAAATAGAACGAATTGTTTCTGGATCTCCGTAGCCATCGATGGGGATTACTTTAAAATCATCTCCCCAAGGATCAATAGTGAGAGGTTTGTAGTCTCGATGTTTTAATGCTCCACCAAGAGACAAGATTTGAAACTTTCCGCTTTTTAAGAGAGCCTCGAAGACAAGCTTCGATTGCGTCCCTACACCTGATGGAGATAGCGGGTGGTCTCCAAGAGTCAACACTTTAATTTTTTTCATTTTATTTCCTTTTAGATGTTTTGGGATACAAAAAGACCCCATTCTCTCACGTATAATAGCATAAGAGAATGGGGTTGTCAAGTGTTTTTTGATTTTTTTAAAATTTATCGTGTGCAATACTCTGTGTTGTTAAACGGACACCTTGAACATGAGTTGCGATTCTTTACTTTGATTCCTTTGTTTATCAAAGTGCAGGCGTTTGTAAGGATCTTGGTGGCGTTCTCTGTTTTTCTAGGTCCAGAGGTTACTCTGAAGATTTCAACATTGTCTGCTTTTGCTGTTCTTTTGAGCAAACCAAAGTAAGTCTCAACCTCTTTCGGATCAATGTTATGCTTTTCACAAAAGAACTTCTTATAGAGTGTCAACTGGTAGGTTGTCATCGGTTCGCTTTTGCGTTTCATGTCCCAACCCCAAGAACAAGACTTCCAGTCGATGATGTGATATTTGCCATCTGGGGTCTTGACAACCAAGTCAATAAATCCTTTAAGATAACGTGTGAATTTAAGCTCCGAAATCGGCTGATAAAGATCTTCTTCAGATGAATAGACCTCATAGCCCGGGAAGAGTTCTTGAAGGGCAGGAAAAACCTTATGGAAGATCTCACGGCTTTGTTTGCGCATGTCCACGATCATTTTGTTATCAGGCTTTTCATCCAACCCTTTCAGTTCTTGCAAAAAAGCGATGTCAAAATATTCTGCATAATCTTCTGGTTCGAGGTTTCCAAGAGCGGATTGTTCACACACTGAGTGGATAGCAGATCCAAATGCTGTGTAAATGTTGCCTGTGAAACCTGCGAGACCTTTCTCATATTGCAGATGCCACTTGTGTGGGCACTCGGTAAAGATTTTTAATTCAGAATAAGAAATATGTTGTTTTGTCATTTGTCCTCCATGTCTTTATAGTGTAACACGTTGGAAAATGTTTGTCAAGTATTTTTTATGAATTTATTATAGATTGTAATTTAGCTTTTTGCTCTGGTGTCATTCCAGCTGTTTCATTATCTAAGAGTTTTTGCGCTCTGTCTTTGGCTCTTTCGATCTTATTTGTTTCCAAATCTGCATCGATCATCCTCATCATTCCGTCAACACTGACGGTGTGACTTGATGTCGAACCTTCTGGTTGATCCGCGCCAACTGATAACTCGGCATTGTCATATTTTCCATCAACTGCATTAAAAACTGCGTCCATTACTTGGGGCGCACCGTCACCATAGACATTGTTCAAATCAAGAAGACCTGCTCTAGGTCCCGCACCGTTTCCATCAATGTCTTTCATTGCTTCGATTGACTTTTCCACAGCAGGGGCGTTAGCACCATCTGCGAGTTTGTCCAGAATCTCGGCTGCATCTTTGAATTCTTCATACGAGATCTTCTTTGCTTTACCGTTGAGACCATTGACTGTTAAACTGTTGTCATCTCCAGCCATTCCAGTCCACATGCTCATAAGCATTGCAAATGTTGTGCCCAAACCTTCGTCTAAGTTTTGAATGTTTGAAATCTCTTCTTCTAAAAGAACACGACTCAATTCTTCTTTAATGATTCTTCTTAGTGTTATGTTATCAATTTTCATCTTCTAGTTCCTTGAGCATCAGCGCTAATGTTTTAAATAAAATTGGACACATCTGCTTAAGAGTGTCTCGATCACCAATAAATAGTTCTTCAAATCCTTTTGCCCAATACTCACTTACCGAAGTAGCGGCATAAGCAGTAGGAAAGATACCAACGCAAATCTGATTAAGTGCGTCGTATCCGACGTCACGGAAAAGAAACTCATCGATGTCTCGGTCATAATCGAAATTAATATCAAAATCAGCAGGTACGGAATATTTCTGCGATAACAATGAGGACAACCTTGATCTTTTTGCGATGAACTCTCTTTGTAGTTTTCCTGATCCATAAATAAACTCCTGATTATAATATTCAACGGCATGTGAAATCTCATGAATAATGGTTTCAATCATATCCATCTCTTCCTCTTGATCATTCGTGATGTAAATGGCATCATTTTCATAGAATGCATCGATCTCTCGCTCTTCCATTTCTGGGAACTTGCCAATGTAAATCATTTCTATGTTCTGTGTGAGATAGAAGGGAACTCGGGCTGCCACATAATTGAGAACAAACTCGAGATCTATCTCGTCAGGTAGTTTATCCTTTACTATCACAGCTACACCATTTAAATTAAAATAATCTTTCATTTGTCTTGATCTCTTAATTGATTCATTGATCCACATGCTAACTCCTTTTTATTTATTATAGCATATTGTTTTGTAAATGTCAAAGAAGTTTTGAAGCTTCTGTTGCTAACTTGGATCTTTCACCCTTCTTAAAGGTTATGTGTCCCGATAGTGTCGACTCTTTAAACTTCTCGATTGCATAAGTCAATCCGTTAGAAGTTTCGTTTGTGTAGACATTATCGATCTGTTCGATGTCTCCAGTGAGAACAATCTTAGTGTTCTCGCCAACTCGAGTCAAGATCGTCTTTACTTCATGAGCGGTCAAATTCTGTGCTTCATCGATGATAAGGTAAGCATCCGCTATTGATCGACCGCGAATGTAAGTGATTGCGTCGATCTCGATGATGCCTTTCTCGAGATACATGTCGAGCATGGTTCGATCAGATCCCATAATGAACTGCATGTTGTCGAAGATTGGCTTCATCCAAGGAGCCATCTTTTCTTCCATTGTTCCGGGCAGGAACCCAATGTCCTTTCCCAATGGTTGCACAGGTCTCGACACAATGATGCGATTATAACGTCCTTTCTCGAGCCCTAGAACCTGTTCTAAGCCAGCCGCCATTGCCATGAGGGTCTTACCACTGCCGGCTCGTCCAATCATGCTTACAAACGGAATGTCGTCGTCCATGAGCAAATCCATGCCGCACTTCTGTTCTTTATTTCTCGGAGACACTCCCCAAGAGAATGTGTCATCACGTCTTACAAGAGGCTTAAGCTCAGCATTCCAATTTACAAAGCGTCCAATGGCTGTCTTCTTTTCGTTCTCGACTGAAACAAGCATGACATATTGATTAGGAAACAAGATAATTCCTTGTTCTGCTGCATCCTCTTCATAGAGCCATACTGGTTGTTTGTCATAGAATTCGTCGACCATGAAGTCATCAACGAGAAACTTTGTAAATCCTTCAAAAATAACATCTCGAGAAGAAACAACTTGAGATGAGATGTAATCTTCTGTGAGCAGTCCGAGCGCGTCAGCAATAACTCTCATGTTGACATCTTGTGACACAACAATGCATTTGCGTTTTGGGAACTCAGCATTGATAGCAAGTGCTGCTGCAAGGATAAGGTTGTCCGATGACTTATGCGAGAGGCCTTGTGGGAGATCCTCTAAGGCACCTTCAGACGCTTTTACGAATCGAAGCAGTCCTAACCCTTTGCCAAGTCTAACGCCTTTTGAGAGGCTACCAGAGGCTCTCAGAGCGTCAAATCTCTTAATGGCTTGACGAGCATGAAAGCCCACGGAGTCTTGGCGTGTCTTATGTTTGTCTAGTTCTTCGAGAACCTTGATTGGAATAAATAAATCGTTATTCTCGAACTTCTCGAAACAATCGCTATCCGAGAGGAAAACGTTTGTGTCGATGATTAAGTTTTTTTTTGCCATGTTGGCTCCTTAGTGGTTGTAGTGCTCTTTGAGCATTTTTTCAATGATTGGCTTGAGTGCCTCTTGAAGAGTGACTTCTTTACCTCTAACGGCTTTTTCTGAATTATCTTGGGCGACTTGTCCCTTTTCTCCATAAACAATCTTTGCTATTTGCGCTTTATGCTTGCGAATTATTGCAATCAAATTAGTTAAATCTACTTCTTTAATGTTGTTAAAGAAAAAATTAAAGTCTCGTGGTTTTAATTCATCACTGCCTAAGCTTGTTACAAAATTCTTCATATCTTGTTTGATTTTCGGAATCAGTGTTTTTGCAAATCTTTCTGCGTCTTCCATTACTAAATCTTTATTCATTTGCTTGAATATCAAAAGAAAGAATTTATTAAACAATTGTTTTGCAAGAGGACCCTGAAGTATCTTCTTTTTTGCGAGGGTTGTTGTGAAACTATCTTTAATCGGTTGAATCTTTTTCGCAATAGGGTCTGATGGCTTTTGCACAAGAGGCAAGAAACTATCTAGAGACTTGACCTCTCTCTTAAAGTCTGCAATATCATCTTCGTCTTCTGGGGAACCTGAAACATCGGGCTCTTCTTTAGAATCATCAAATCCATCGACATCTTCAAGCGGAGCAGTGTCTTTGCCTAAATTTTCAGGGTCGGGTACTTCAGCATCAATGTCACTATCAGCAGAGGCTGTGGGTTCGTCAGCATTTTGCTTGGATGAATCAGTTCCTTTTGGTGATAGTGGACCACTGGTCTTTAAAGTCAACTCGCCGATGGCTTTAGTTTTTTCTTCGCCCATCTTTTGTCGTAGTTCATGTTGATTTACCAAATAAGAAACAAATTCGTCTTCGTTTTCTGACATTAGAGAAGTTAATAGGTTTTGCTTTTCTTCATCCATCTTCTTGAGGACTGAAACCAATGCGAATTGATATTCACTTGAAATTTGATCTCGAACCTCAGATGGAACAACCCCCATTGATGACATGTCTAATTCTTGCAACATTCGCTTGTCTTTATAGATTCCATCAATCAACTCAGTTACAACAGACTGTTGCTCAGGCTTTAAACTATCAAACCACGATTTTGATTCCAATGTCTTAACCATCAATTCCTCGACCTGCTTAACTTCAGGAGATCCTTCAGATTTAGCAGTCAACTCTCCGCCTTGCTTTACAATCAATTCTCCGAATGGCTCTACAAACTTGATGAACATAGGGTCTTTTGCAAGATCTGGTGCATCTATTAAATTGGCAAGAAGCTTTAAGGTTTCTTCGCCTAACCATCCAAACATTTGCTTAAGTTTCTCGAGGCCTTTTCCTACAAGTTCTTTCGCTTTGCCCAGAATTCCGACACCAGAACGTTCATCAGATGATTTTGGCTCATCGGATAGCGATTGGTTTTCTTCGCGTTGAGCGAGCATTTTTTCGACTCTTGCTTGCATGTCGTCATCCAAAAGACTCTTGGCTCCGAAATAGTTCTGCATCATCAGAGACATCATTGATAAATCTTCGATCACTTTAGACAATGTTGTTTCATCTATTGTTGAACCTTTTGCCAACACAATAACTTTCTTCATTGTCTCGACGAACTCTTTCACTAGTCCATCTACAGCTTCAACGGCTGCATCGATAGTTTGCGGTTTTCCTCCGAAACTTCCAGTGAAGGTTGGGAATAGTGCGATGAACTCTTCTTTCTTTGCAAGCTCCATCATTTGACTTGCATTTGTCATTGCCGTTTCCTTTTGAGCTTTTTCAAGTGCGCTTTGCATTGAACTCTCGTAGATTTGCATCATTTGGCCATAAGTGGTGTTTACGAGTTCCATCTTCTGTTCTCTTGCGGCATCTTCCATAAGATAAACGCCGTCATAAGAAGCTGCCATCATTTCCATGATTGCTTCAACCATTTCATCGGTTGATGTGGTTGACTCTGTGTCCTCGGGATTTTCTGGAGTTGGTTCGTTTAGATTGACATCATCAGATTGTGTTTGTGTAAGTTTAGAGTGTTCGATGTAGCAAGTTTCAACAATCGCTTTGATGTTGATTTGCAAGTTTGACATGTATCTTTGCAAAGACTTTTTCAAAGCAGATCCATCAAGGGATGGGTTTGCGGAAGATCTTGTTGAATTTTCCTTATAAGAATTCATCATTGATCTCAAAGACTTGAGACCCTTTAACATAGCGACTAGTCGTGTTTTAAGCTCAAGTTGACCTTTCTCCGAAATCTCTTGCCCTTGTTCTTCATTCAAGTTATCATCTGCTTGTTGGGTTGCATCACTGAATGCTCGTGCTTCTCCTTCTTCGTCTGCTCCTTTGGTGCCTCCACCAATGATTAAATCAAGATTTCCAATCAATGCAGCCAATTTTGCTCCTTGATATTTCAATAAAAACTGATCCATAAATCCGTCGTTTGCGCCATCTTTGGAGAAAAATTCATCCATTTGTTTTTTGAAGCCTGCATATAGATCTTGATATCTTGCGTCTTCTAATTCAGAATCACTTTGGGCAGCATTTTGACCTTCTTCAGCGGCTTCTTCTACAGATGGAACTTCAGTCGTTTCAGTTTCAGTTTCCATACCCAAAGCTTTTTTGAGATCTGGTGTTATTAAATCATCAACAGAAATTTTCTTTGGTTCCAGAACTTTACGGAGTTCTTCAAGTTCTCTCTTAAGAACTTCAGCATCGGCTACATCTAGAGGCTTTCCTGTTTGGTCAGCACCAGATTCATCAGTGTCATCAGTTTGTTCAATCTCTTCTTCAGCAAGGTAAATGCCAGATAAAGACTCTTTTAGACCTCCAACATCTCCTGTTTCGGTTCCATCTTCAAAGTCGGATGTAGCATTAATGTCTGAGGATGTAGCATCACCGGTGGCATCGACTCCATCGCCACCTTCAGCGGCATCACTAGATCCTCCCATGAGTGCTTGAGCGAGATTCTTTACGAAACCTTGAAACTTGAACAAGTTTGGAAGCTTTTCTTTGAGGTCTGGTAGGATTTTTGCAATTGTTTCAAGATCAGATTGGCCTTGAACATCTGATCCACCGACATCCTCTCCGGAGTCTTCACCTGTTGCATCGCTATTTTGAATGGTGTTGCCAATGGCGGTGGCTGTGTCTACTAATGTATTTTGAATATCTTGAAGACTAGCTTCGGGACCTTGGGCGAGACTGTTGCTTTCGAGTTCTTTGATTTTTTCATTAAACAGATCATCAATCTGTTTCATATTATCTTCTTTCCATCTTTCCCATTCAGGTAGTTCTCCCTTTTCTCTTCTTGTTTTAATTGCTGTTGGCCAAATGTTTGCATTCTCGAGGTCTTCCCAAGATTCAGCATTTTGAAATTGTTGTCTCACCTCATCCATAGCATTAATTGGCTCAACTGTAATTTGTAGTCCTTGGGGCAATTCACCAGCTGGTGTGCTTTCGTCATTCAGAGCAGATTGCAATTTGGCTTGTGCTTTGCTAAATGCATCATTTAACTTTTGGATTCCCTGTAACGCTTTCATTGGTTTTGTTTCAGTTGGCATTTTGTCTTTCTCCACTTTGGTTTCTAATTCTTCGGCATTTGCCTTTTTTTCTGGATCTGCTGCGATCTCGCTTTCTTTTTCTTTTTTCGCTGCATCAACATCTGCTGGTTCAATGTTCTCTACGTTCTCTGGTACTTCATTCTCAATAGCTTCTATAGCTTCTTGAGTTCCTTCTTCTGAAGGTGTGAACGCTTGTTCTATAGTTTCTTTTGCACCACCATAGAGATCTTTTACACCATCAATTACATCATCTGCAGAAGCTGCAGATTCAACAGCTAATTTTATCCCTGTTGATAAAGCCGGCTTCATTGCAGCGATTGTGACTGTCTTCAAGACACTCCCTTCTTCGAATGAAGCTAGTTCAAATCTCTCTTGAACTTTTTCCACAAGTTCCTTTGCAACAATCTCAGCTGACCTATCGTAGTTTCCTTTGATAGCAGATTCGGCAGCCTTAAGCCATAACTCTTGATCGTTCAAAAAATCCAGCCCTGTAGTGATTGAGTTTTTTACACCTGAGGGCAAGAGGTTTTTTCCAATATCTAGAGCAAGAGTTCCGATGGTTTTTGCCACATCAACTGCGGAAACATCTTGAACAACTGAAGAGATCGTTTGGTCTGCTAAATCAGATTCATCATCAACAATTTCAATGTCGCTTAGATCCAATTCATCATTGGCTCCTTTTGCACCAGATTGAGCATTTTGCAAAGCTTGCGCTATTGCTGCATCAAGAGCAGCCATATCTGGTTTGCCATCATCACTTGTCTTGGCTTGTTCGATTTCTGGCTTTGCTGCTTGAAGTGCTTGAGTGACGGCTTGGTCATCTTCTTTGGAATCGGTCTTGGCAACTGCTACGCCGAGTTTCTCTAGTTCTGCTGTTCGATCCGCAATACCTTGTTTCACTTCTTCTACATCTGCAGCGTTTAATTCCCAGTCTTGAGGATTTTCCAACATAGCCTTGAAGCTTTCGATCTCGTCGTTTAAGGCTCTAATTACTTCTTCGTTGTCAGCGGGGAGTTCGGACTCTGGTTCTTGAACTTTCTGAACAAGTTCTTCAGCATTGTCTTTCATTTCGGGGTTTGCACTTATTTCTTCCTTATCTTGCTCTATAGCAGTCTTAACTTCTTCTGGGGTGACCTCTGTTGTGTCCACATCTCGGCCTCTAATTGCTCCTTGAGCTATTTTTATACCCTTCTTGGTAGGAGGTTGAGGTGTCGGATCTTCGGATGCTTCAGGTCCGGAACCAACGCCTCCTTGTTGAGTTGGCTCAGACGTTGCTGATGTAATAATTTCTGAAATTGAGCTATCAGCAGTGAATTTTCGAACAAAAGGAAGCATCACAATCTGTTTTTCATGGATTTCGTTTTTAAATTTCCTCTTTCCACCTCTTTGATTTGATTTCATCAATGCTTTTAAAGCCGAGTTGAGAGGCATCTGTGCGGCTTTGAAGATCTCCTTGGCGTCGGTGGTTGTTAGACCAAGTTTGCTTAATGCTTCTGAATATTTAGCTGGTGTCAATCCCAGTGGGGATGGAGACATGATTGGAAATCCGTTTTGAGAAAATGCTGCTATTGCGCTGCCATCGCTAGCTCCAGCGACTCTAGAAATCAAATAACATAACAAGATTGCCTTTGAAGATTTTTGATCAATGTTAACTGCTATCAGATCACCGTTTCTACCACCGGCTTCCACATCTTCTTTATCAAGAAAAGCACTTAAATCGTTTGGATAGTCGGATATAGTAAAAGACCTACTTATTGCATTGGTTGCTCGATAGACTTTCCTTTTTATTTCTTCTCGATTGACCTCAGTGGATTCTTGACCAGGAGCATCACTACTATTGTCGCTTGATCCACCTTCATCCTCGATCTCAATGTCTCCAAGTTCGGCTTGTGCTACTTGAGCAACATCTTGAACAGCTGGCTCAACGGCATCAACTTTTGCTTCAATGTCAGCACCTTGGCTTGCTGCATCCACAGCAGGTTTCATTGCGTCTGCTGTTTTCTTTATAGCTTGTGCTACTTGTTGATCATCTTCCGGTGATTCTGTTGCATTGGCTTCTTCTGCTGCTTTCTCGACTGAAGCTTCGATTGCTTTTATTTTCTTTAAGACTTCAGAACGTTTTTGTTTTGTGTCTGCGAGCTCTGCTGATAATTCTTCAATACCCTCTTCATCGCCGTCTAACCTTGCATCTTTTAACTCGTCCATGATGGCCCCTGCTTGTCTTCGGAACAAATCTAGGTAAGTTCTTAATGTCTCGATCTCATCTTTTTGTGCTGCTGACAAATCCGCTTCCATAATCTCTTCGGCAATGACCTTGTTTATTGTTGACGTGTCAAATGCTCGAGACTCATAAAGAGACTTGATCTCGGGATGCTTGATTAATAATTTTGCTAATTGTGTTTTATTCATTGACCTTGCTCACTTTTGATTCTATTAAGGATTCTCTCTAATTCAATAGCGTTATTTTTCTTTTCTGGATCTGTTGCCATTTCAAGAGTGGATTTAGTTATTTCTAGCCATTTTTCCAGTTCTTCATTAGTCATCTGTTTTCTTATCTCTGGGTTATTTTTCATCTCTTTTGCTAAAGAAAACAAGTCGGAAGAAGCATCTTGGGTTGTTACTGTTCCCTCATCATCTTCTGTTGTTTCAACTGTATCTGGTTGGAGTGTTGATTCTTCACTTAAGACGGCTTCAATCTCTTCGAGAATTATTTTTCTCAAATCTTCATTTGTTAATTTCATCTTTTATCCCTCATTTCCACATAAATAGTTCATTTATCTACAATGTCGAGTCCCAAATTGCTTATTTTAAGCATGTTTTGGATCATATCTTGAAGTTCAGGGTCTTGACCGATTGTGTAACCCATCATGCAAATTGAGGCCATTTCATTTACGCTCATGTTGGCGTGTGCTGCTTTCTGTGCCCAACCCATCAGTTGTTCAAAAACCTTCTTGAACTCAGGATCCTCTTGACACTTAGCAATTATCTTATCCATTAGTGTTTGATCAAACATTTTATCTCTCCAAAAATTTGTCCCAACTTTGTGGGGTTTTATTAATCCTGAATGCTCTCGTTACATCATAGCGAGGAACGAATGGCATCCTAAGTAGCTCCATAGAAGCTTCAGAAGGCGTTTTATCGCCTTTTCTTTGATTGCAGCTCTGACAACACGTCACAAGGTTTAGCCACGTTTTAGGGCCGCCCTTGGACTTCGGAACGACATGATCCAATGTCATCTTACGTTGATAATCTGTTTTGCCACAATATTGACATGTTAAGTTATCTCTCCAATAAATGTTCGCTCTTGTTGGAGACAGAGGAATAGGTCTTCTTCTGATGTAGTTCTTACAGACCACAACAGATGGATAATAAAAAAGAGCACAAGGCATAGCAGAGTAATTCTCCACAGCCTGTGCTCTTCCAGCGTAAACCATGCTAAACCCCCGATCAGCAGGGATTATTGAAATAGGCTGCCATGCAGCATCCAACGTTAGCGTCATTAATTTTTCTTCCACGATACATTTAACTAGTTCTTCGTCATTAACTTCGAAGCGTTTCCATCTGGTGGAACCTTGCTCATCGCTATTTCCGATAGATCAAAGTTGTCAACAAATGATTTCATTTCGCCAAATGCTTTTTTGTAATCTGGTTCCATGATCACTTCGGTCTTTCCACCGTGCCCATGAATTGCATGGACTTCACCTATATTATCGTAAACTGTGACTGTTGGGTGGTCGCTTAGCCAAGTGACGGCTACTTTACCGTTGTCAAAAATAAATCCTTGAGCAACCCTTCCGGTTCCGGAAACACCACTTTCATCTTCTGTTCTGTTTAAATAAAAAATTTTCATAATCAAATCCACTCGTCATCGCTGTCCGAGTCCTCCTCTGAGTCTTCTTTTATATTTTCTCTGATTGTGGAGAAAGGATCGGTTACTTTAGATTCTCCATACATCTCTCTAAATAATGCGATTGTGGGTTTATGCAGATTTGCAACGAATTCAAGAACATCCATAACTACAGCATAAGGATTTTCATCTAGCGGAACGATCCTGAGTGTTGAATCTTTGATGTAGAGCGTTGCAAGATCGCCATGGTCATCAGAGATTGTCAACTCTCTGTCAGTAACCATAATGCAATAAACGTGATCTTTCTCGTCAAAAAAGTATTTCATCGACCTAACGTAAAAAACCTCCATCTCCTTACTGTCAAGCTTGAGATCGATTCCAAAGTTTTTTAAATCTTCTAATTTACTTATTAAATCCATTTTATTTTTCCTTTTGAATTCGTTCTATAATTTGTTCGATAATGTTGATTGTGTTCTCTGGTCCTGCGGTGTGGTAAGACCGAGGCTCACATGACTTGAAAATCTCATAGTCATTTCCCTTGGGGGATTGAGCCCGATCGCCAACAAACCAAACAGTGCTATTTTCAAAATAGCGAAGAGAATAAGTTTTATCCCAACCAGTAGGATAAATGTCAAAAGATGTTTCACCTCCAAGTTTCACAGTAACATTATCTATTGTTGCGCTTGTCAACTCCGACCTTAGTTCATTCAGAACTCTTTTTCTGAATTTGTACTTCTTGTCGAAGCGTTCAAACATTTTTCTTTCCTTATCCGTTGCACTTCGTCCAATGGGACACCAATTAATAAGCGACTCTCGGTTGTTTATAAAGTGACCAGATAAAGGAATATCTAATTCGGATGCCCTGAGTTGTTGGTTAATGATGATTTCCATCAATCGTCTCCAAGCAACTTTCCCCATTTGTTTTTGCATTGAATTCGACTCTGATAAAGAGTGAGGTTCTGATGGAAACACTGGTGGTTTTAGATACTGTGTTCCATTGCAAGGGAGAACGTGGAGAGAATAACGAATACTGTTGTCGGTAAGAACGGGTTGCATTTGTTCTTGTAACAGTGGTAAATCCGATCCTGTTACAATTCCAATCTCAGCCAATCTTGCCAATTGCCTCAAAGGGGAGGACAAGGTAGAAGCAAAAGGCTTTCTAGGCTCAGTCAAAGTTCCGTCCATGTCAAATAAGACAACATGCTCATTCATTACGCTCTCCAAATTCTGTTTGTGTGTGTAATAGTATTATAACATGTTCTGAAGGGGTTGTCAAGCCTTTTGGTAAAGTTTTTTGAAAAAACGTAAAAACGTAAAAAATCTGGGCATATTTATATTAATATATATATACATAACATTATTATAATTCTAGATCATAATCTCTAAGAATATCATTAAACTGTTCTAATGTTAATCCTAAGAAAGAACACATATCTGTTTTAGTCTTACAAGAGTTAATAGCTACATGTAGCATAGCTTCTTTAACTATCCTAGGCATAGTAATCCAGATGGGAATACCATAGAGTTTGCCTCTGAATAGTCGAGAAGCCATTTCTATCTTGATCCCTATCAGTTCCTCTAAAGTTAAATCAGAGACAATGTTGAGAAAGTTCTCATTTATTCGACCTTCATTTTTCAATTTGGAAATAAATGTTCTTTTTTTGATCTTTTCTCTTGACACATGGTCTCCGATATGTTATATTACTTATGTGTGTGTAAGTGTGTAAGTTTTTATAGGAGGATTATTGTGGGTTTTCAATTTCTGGTTCTGAACCAACTGGGTTAAGCTCTTCTTCGTAAGAGTCGAGAAGTAACTTAAGGTTGTAGAGACACCATTTTCTAAACATCGTTTTATCTTCATCATTATTAAGATCGAGATATGCATCCGAGAAGTAAGATTGAACAAGATTAAAGCAGTCATAGGCTTGGTTACGACCAGTAGAGTCGCCTTCGAGACCATCACCAAATTGTTCGCGATCTTGCTCTTGAGACTTTTTCTTTTCTATGTCCTTTTCAACTTGAGACAGATTCTTTGAAGCTTCTTTTTCTGCTTCCAACTCATCTGAGACAACATCGTTTTGATCACCTTCTTCTTCCTCTTGTTCTGTTAAGTTTAAAGATTCTAGAAGAGAATCTAGTTCCTTAGTGATGTCGTCAATGTCAGAATCGCTTGGTTCCTGAAGTGTTGTTGCGCCATCCTCTACACCAGTCTCTTCTTCTGGTTGTGCAGAAAAATCAGATTCCACATCTTCAACCTCACCAGATGCCGACAGTGCATCAAGCTGTTGAAACAATCTTACAAAAGCAGCGAGAAAGTGATTACGAAATGATTCGCGTTGCTCCAAGCTTGTTGTTAATTGTTGGAACTTGGACTTGATCGATGGTTTAGCTTTTCGTAATGTTGCTCGAAGCATGTTGATTCCGGTGTTTGGATGTGGGTTTGCCATATCTTTCGCTTCATAGATAACAGTACATGCTTCTTGAATTTGGAATTCTCTGATTTGAGAACGAACCCAAAGACGAACCGAATTTTCTCTGCGCTTCTCTTCTCGAAGAAGTTCTATGGCAGGATTTACGATTGTTCTTCGAACAAACTCTCTTAATAATTTTTCATCTTTGTTGTTCATTTTGGCCTCTTATCTTTTGATTTTCAAACGGATTGCGCGATTTTCTTTTAAGGTACTACGGATAGATTCTCTTAAGCGACCTTGTTCTCTGCCGCTTTTTTCACCTGCTTGCAATCTATCTGAAGCTTGGTTTGCATTTCCTGAGATTTCTTCAATCTCTTCTTCTTCTTCGATGACTTCTTCTTCGCCTTCTTCTTCTTCTCGAATGTTCCTTTCATCTTGTCCACGAGTTCCTTGCCCAGCGCGGTTACCAGGGTAATCCTCAGTGGCCTGTCTGCGAACTGTCTCTTCAATTTCTTCTGCTTCTTCATCAGTTTCTGTGTCATCGCCTTCTTTTTTAGCGATTGCATCTTGCAATCCTTTAGGAAGTTTCTTTTGAGCAGCGGTCAATTCATTGATCTGCTTTTCTTCTTTCAAGATTCCAAACTTCTTCAATAGAAGTCCGTTCAATTCATTATTTTTCCATTCTTTAAGTGACATCTCGTTTTTCTCCTTTAATTTAAGACCGTCTTCGTATTCTCTTAAGTAGATAGCACTATTGGTCATTGCTTCTTCTTCGAGATCTTTTAACTTATCATTCTTTAAGTAGTATCCTGGACCCTGGTATCCACCAACGTCCAATCTACCTTCTAGATTCTGACCATGATGTATTAATTCATGGGCAATTGACCTCAACATGTCTTTTGGATGTCTAGCATCTGTAAAAACATGCACCTCAAAGGTCTGAGGATCGTAATAGGCCGTCTTTCCAAGAACATTGGCCTCGTTACTAGGGTCCGAGTCGAAAACGACCGTAGGAGGCTTCTGGAAGCCTATCTTTTGATGAAAATGATCATACATACCATGGATATGTTGTTCCAAATCAGTTAAATCAATGTTTGAGTTGTTTCTTATTTGACAAGACATGCTATAATTAGTCCCTTTTATTAGTTTTTGTAAGTGAAAATAGTGGGATAAAATCGTATTCTGAGGCTCCAAATGGTAGGATTTTGCCTATTAAGACCACATTTTCAAGCCTTGTTTCCTCGATAATCTCGAGTAAAAGGCCTTCTTTCTCCTCAAATGTCTCTGTAAGGAGGTCCATACACCATGATTTCCATGAAACCATGTCTCCAACCTCGATTTTATCGGCTTTTGAGGCCCCTAAGGCTCTATTTTTCATGGTTTTGAACTTTTTTTGGTCATTTTTCACGATTTTAAGTCCCATTTAGGCAACTGGTGGCACTTCGTTGTTAATTCCTAGCGCATTTGGTCCAATATTAGGTGTAACTTGGTCCATTTCACCTGTTTTCATCTCATATTCGAGATAATGCTTGACAGTTTTGATATAATCGGCTGCAATTGTGATCTTTGCTTGAACCCAAGGCTCCAAATCAGTGTTATCGCTTAACATTTGCAATAATTCACCTGAATATTCATGCATATCTGTCAATTGACGCTTCGCCATAAGCCCTTCGCCCTCAGAATCATGATATTCAGTGACTCCATTGTCTACTTTTGCAAGTTCCATCTCTTCTTTGATGATAATTTTCAATTTTTCTTTTGAAATCTTCATTTTAATCCCTCATTTTGATATAAATTAAGCTTAAAAGCATTATGATAGCGGTCTCTGGCTCTAAAAGTGTGCTGATCAGCAACATAAATAGGAAAAGACCTGCTGTTTTAACAATATTTAACATAAATTCCTCTTCGTTTGGCATTGGCTACCCTTCCTTGCTTGAAATAATGGAAATTTTTATTTTTTTTGAAGACTTTTCGTCCTCGTCTTCTTCCAAAACTCCAAATCCGGCAGGTGCAGACTTAGATCTACTAAAATCCTTCACCCTTTTGAGCCCTTTTGCCCCTGTTGACTTGGATCCACCCAAACCAATGATGCGTTTCTTCTTTCTTTTATGTCCTTTCTCGTGAGGACGCAACCTTCTTTCTTGAATTTCTTCCAAATCTAACACATCCCCTTGCTTCATAACGAGATCGAGAGCGTTTCTGAGGTTTTGTGTCATGTTTTTCTTAGTTTTTTCTTCAATTTCTTCGAGAGTACCACAGAAATAGCTTGCCAACTCCCACTGTAGGTCGATTTCATGCTCCAATTCGTTGGAGGCGAAGCCAGTTTTGCCAATAAAGTAGTGTGATTCCTTGGTTTTACCCTTCCATGTGGTTTTCATGGTGTCTAACCAAGTAACTTCTTCTACTTCGAGCTTCATTTCTTCTTTAGTTTCTCTCCAAAAAGCAAAGGGAGCCTCTTCACCAGACATCAAGTGACCACCAATTGCATCCCATTCGTAAGAATCGGAACGTTGAGCAACTATAAAGAGGCCATCGGAGGTCACAATGACTCCTTTGGCGATTTCATCAATGTCTTTGATTAACTCATCAGGGTACTTTACAGTGATATTGAAGTCAGGATAGACATCTCTTAGTGCTTTGATGGCTTTATGCTCTTCTGGATCGTCATCGTAGTGTAGTCGAGACCCTAATTCATAGAGTCTTTGCGCTTTTGTCGCACCATTTGTGTAAAAAATGCCATCTACTTCGACTTTAAAGCGTCTCAAGAGGTTTTCAACCTTTGAATCTCCAACTTCAAGACCATTATCTCGAGCAGTGACGACAAAAACTGTTGTTCCAGACTTCTTGAAGGCAGCTATACGCTTTATAATCTCTTTATTGACCCCTCCGAACTGGTAAATCTCCTCTCCTTGAGCAGATGTGTTGTAAAATGACTTTACAATTGTGTTATCAAAGTCGAATGTTACGACCTTTCCATTACGAGAGTCTTTAAGACTACTCATTGATTCAAATAGCTTTTTCATGTGCATACCTCTAACGTATTATAGCTTATTTTCGAAGGTTTCGCAGCATTTTCTTGCGAATTATCAATATTTCTTGCAAATTATTTCCTGACCATCCCGAATCAGGTCTGAATAGTCCAACGTCGACAATAACAACGTCTCCATTGGGTCTAGCCATAACATTGTTGTCGTGTAAGTCCTTAGCCAACAAGCCCGTCTGATCGTAGAGAGCCTTAATAGCACTATGAAGTCCTTTAGACGTCAGGAACCATCGCTCATGGCTTCTCTGGGGCTCATTTATGTCGGGAACTTCATACCCCATTGGCATTTGAGTGAATTGTCGAGCCATTTCGAGAAAAGACTTTGCAAAAAGTCTTATTTGTGTGTCGATTTCGTCCTTAGAAACTTGTGCCATGAGTCCAACAAGCAATATTCTAAATGCAATCTCTGCTAATGCTGCATTTGCACCCAAAGAGTTTGGAGATTCTTCTTCCAAGATCTCCATAAATGCAACCGCATCGCTTCCAGCACCAAGAACTCGGGTCATTGAAGCCTTTCTGTTCGCAAAGTACTGCTTGGACATCTGAGGAGCGCTTTCTCCGATCTGCATAATTCGCAACAATGACTCCGGATTGACATTTGCCTTGGCATCTTGCATCTTTTTATCGTCCAATTTACCCAACCAATCGTTTTTATAGTCCATCGCCATCTTATAAGCCGAAGAATCGAACATTGCCGAGACCTCTTGAATGTTATTTTGAATGTAATGAGTGAATCTTTGAGACATGTCTCTCATTCCAGAGTAGGAATCAGCCGCAGCAGCTAGTTTGTGCGCCTTATTCTTACCAGCAAGGTAAGAAGCATCGGGAATAAATGTTGCTTGTGCAGCACTAAGCGGTTGAAGGACCTCCATTGCAATTACAGCAATGCCATCTCTTGGAGACCAAGCCTCCATAACGTTCGGAAAGTGCTTTGCAATCAAATCATTTGCTGATCTTGCAGCACCAATGGTCTGATAGTTGCTTAATTCTCTCTCGGCACCATCACCAGTGACCACTTTTACAGCACATGGTTGTTTGAAACTGTTCTTAGCCTTATAGACAGTTCCCCATTGCCCTCTTCCAAGTTGACTTTCGATAGTGTAACCCTTATCTTCAAGTGCACGTTTTGCTGCATCTGCATCACTAAGCCCACTAAGAGGGTCTGGAGTGGTGTTTCCTTGAGCATTTGCAAAGAATTCACGATCAACGGAGTCCATATCGTCGAGACTTGTTGATTCATTGATGTGAGCAAACATTTCCTCGTGTGACATTTCAGGATAAAATGCTCTGTTTAGCTTTCTCATTGCTCTGCGCTTCTTAACGGCATCAAAATCCCAATCGCCAATGTCAGCTTCTCCGTCGAATGCAGTATGTCCGCTCCCAGGTTCAGGTTCGGAAGCAGTTGCAAGCAAAGTCATCATTGACTCGTCAAGATCCTCCTCTTCTTCTCCGAGAAGCTTGCCTTGTGGATCGATTGCTCTATTGGGATTTGGGTTATGATCGTTTCGATCAACCATTCCATCAAATGTATCTTTATCATCTTTGCTTTGCAAATGACGGTCCTTCATTGACCCGCCATAAGTGTTGGCAGCAATCGGACCATCTTCTTGCAGCTCTTTCTTCTTTTTAAACGACCCAGCAGCACCTTCGATAGACCCGCCAACTCCAGCAGCTCCACCCATCGCACTTATTTCATCAATTTGTTTTGTTTTTTTAATTCGAATTTTCATTTTTGTCACCTCGACATTAAATAGTCCCATTGAAGAACAGTCGTCAAAGGTTTGTCGCCGAATTTTTTTTCTTTTAAACCCTTATTTAAGGATTTCTTTCGCAAATTGGACAACTTTGTCACGAAAATGACTTATTCTTCACCGCATCCCCATGTAGAATAGCCGATATCAATCGTGTCGCCCGGTTCGGGTGCATCTTCAAAATCAAAAACAACAGCATTTAGATCTTCATTAAATTCCCAACCAGCAGAAACAGTTTGGCCATTTACCCACACACGAATCGTGTCAACATGAGGATCTTCCGAATCTAATTCGAAAACAGTTTGAATAGAAATGTTTTGTGCAAGCTCTTCAAGTTGATTGCCCCAATCATTTTCACAAATGCTCCACCATTGAGAAGCGTACTGTTGAACAAGATCGTAATAGCCGTAACCAGCTTGCGCCCAATGAGGATTTGTGTTGCAACCTCCAGGAATATCGCCAATAATGGCATAAGGAACAAATGTTCCTAAAGGACGGAGGCTGTCTATCTTCGCATAGAGGTCAGCCAAGATAAGACCGGAGTGATCTGGCTCATCAGACATGAAGATTGCAACCAAAGTAGCATCTCGTCGTGCCATGTTGCCACATTCACCGAACTCAAGACACTCTTCAAACATCTCAAGGCCCTTTTCCCAACCGGAACCCCAAATTCCGATATTGTCAATAATGTGAACTGCTTCGCCAACGGGGTCTGACGATGATGAGTCTACAATCATGTTAGACTGGAAAGATGCGTCATCGGTAGTAATGAAAGCCATTCTAAAGTCAGGGGAGTAGTTTAGAAACATTGTCATAAACACGTCCATGTTTTGACCAAGAAGATTTTGAAAGGTGTTCATCGATCCTGAGTTGTCAATAATCCAAACAATATCGACAACAATTTTTTCTTTCTGGATCCATGTTTGAATTTGCTCGTTCGATAACACAGCCGCTCCAATAGCTTTACCCGGATAGGTAGGAGTAAGGGGGTCGCTGGAAAAGATGTCGAACGTGGTCTCATCGTCGTCTTCGTCAAGCGGAACATAGTTGGAAAAGAACGCTATGCGCCCAGCAGGAGCAATAATCCATGGAAACTCTGGTAGGGTGCCAAAGTCAATTGTAATGTCTGGTGGAATGGTGGCCATAATGTCGATGTCTGTAATTTCTAATTCAACATTTCCATCATTCTGAATAATAATTTCTGTCGTTGTATCACAACCAAGCAGAGGAGCTCCAAAATCGAGCTGTGCCGGCGTTACATTAATTACTGGGGCATCACCATGACCATCAAGCCAAACGCCTTCTGAGGGCTGCTCATCGCCTTCTAAATAGATGTCTAGGTAACCTTCATTATGTTCAAATGTTCCCGGTGTGTAACTCACGTCAATTTGATGCCATCCTTCTGATGGAACAACGAATCCACTTAAGTCCGCTGTGTAATTGTCCCCAACGATTTCCAAATGATCAACAACAAGATCTGCTGTTCCTCCATTCGAAATTGTAATCGTCATCGTGTCCGACTCGTGTCCCGATAATAAGTGCCCGAAGTCGAGTGTGTCTGGTGCAACGATAATCGAAGGTTGTTTGATCTCGTTGATGATATGGTCCGTGCAACCAAGTAAAAATGCAAATAGTAACATAATGTTATCCCCCTATTTTTAAATAGAAGGTGAAAGTCTTGAAAATTTTTTTTAGAATATTTTTCGGAAACCTTTTTTGGAAGTTGCGGAATGGTGCACGGAAAAGGCAAAAAAATCCTTATTGTTGTAAGTGCAGAAAAAGCAAAATCTGGGAAAATTGCTAGAGGGTATGAATGCACCTCGCTGCGCTCCGCCCGCAAGCCCTATGCGTAAGTACTTATTTCGCCGGCGGGTTGGGGGTGGTAGGAGGGGGACCCCCTAAGATAAAAACGGCCTTGACCGCAAGGTCAAAAAATGTCCGCTTACCACCCTCGTCTAACGTGTCGATCTTCTCGAGGTGGATGACTATTGGCTATGATTCCCATAGCGCCGATGAATAAGATGATTGGAATAAACATAATGAATCCTTTGATGTTTCGATTAATAGGGAAGAGTAGAGAGTCGCTAGGTTACCGAGCCCATCGACGTCGTGGACGTTTGTTAATCCACTTCTTGAAAAAGGTGGCACGACTAACAGGCTCGATAGACTCGACCCACTCGTCACCTATGTTCTTTTCAAGCCACCACGTTGGGACGTCGATAGAGTCGATGGTTCCAGTCCACCCGAAGAATGCAACCGACCCACAAGATTTAAACTTGCGACCCCCGTGTAGTTCCCATTCTCTCGATAGGATAGAGTGCGGTATCCAGTAGGCAGTAGATCCGATGACCACCTGATAGGCCGTTGGGTGCGACCCTGTCGTGATCTTCCACTGTGTCGAGCCGCTCGGAGTTTCACGGAACCACTGTTTGCTCCATTCTACCGAGTTGTTAGAAGACTTGATAAACCAGCACTTTACAGTCCTCCGGTCGTAGTCTCTTACACCCTCGATGTTCTCGGTGCAATCGAGTTGCCACTCATAGCGACGTTCCATTGCATCGTGTTTATCGGCATCATAGTGTTCTGCTATAACCTCGAGAGCCTCGACCACTTGGGTGATGACGTCTGAAACGTCGTAGTTTTGGCGATAGTCGGTAACGGCTAAACGTCCGCTAGCATCGATGTGATAGATAGTTCTAGACCATTCGTCAACTGCAAAGATTGTTCTAGCACCGATAGAGACCGCGCTATAACCTCGATCCAATCGGATGTTTAGAACACCCTCGCGATAGATCCATTTTTGCTGACCTCTATTGGTGTGAATGTCAAAGTCTCGAGAGATCCGACGGTCTAGGATGAACCGTTGAGCGTGGTTAAGAACTCGGTAGATAGGGGTATGTAGACCTACGTAGTTTCTGAGTTTATCGGAACCCTTAAAACGTCGATCCTTTTGGACTAGATTGCTAACAGTGAATGAAGGTGTGAATAGCATAGAGGCTCCTAAGAGTTCGAGGTTTTCGATAGTGTGGAAAGCACACACTACAACGTAGATAAACGCGACGATGTAGAATGCAACGATAAGAAGATTTTTGACTGATTGAGTGAACATTGAGACTCCAAAAGATTTAGGTTACACTATAATGTAACACGTTTCTTGACGTCTGTCAAATAAAAGGGTTATCTTTGCGGTCACATTATGTCCGCTCGTGGTTCACTACATAGTTATGTAAAGTATTTATGTCTCCAAAAAAGCAAGGCCCTACAACGTCGGAGCTACCGAAATCATAGAGCCTTACATTCCACTAAGCCGCTAGGCACGAGGGTTTAGAACTCTCCATCTTGACCGCCCATTTCGTCGGTCTCACCGAACTCATCAGCGATTTCGCTAGCAATGTCGTCTGGACACTCGGCATTATCGGCATCATAGGCATCAAGCAACTCACGTCGCAACTGGCGAGCCTGTCGAACTTCAAGAGCCTTTCGAGCCTTGCGCTCGGCTTTGGTTTCTCGCTCGATTGCTACAACGTCGACCAACACGGAACCATCCACCAGTTGGATCGGATCGGACTTGTCAGTCAAGTCCATAACAAACTCGTTTGGTGCGAATCGTCTGAGTGCATCGACCTTTTCTTGCCAAGTCTTGGACAGTTTCCCAGTGATTTCGGATTTGTAGATTCTCGTTATGTCCGAGATTACCGAGTCAACACCACGATTGGCGCATCTTGACAGGCTGGCAACTGTGTCCTCAGCATCGAAACAGTCTAGACCATCGGCAGTCTCGAAGATGTAGCCATCATTGAACTTGGTGATTGCTACGATAAGAGAACCCTCTTTGTAGCCCATAACCTTGCCTACCCCGTAGGTAGTCAGTAGGGTAGACCCTACGGATGGGACAACACCACCGAATCGGTTGTAGCGAACTCGAACAGGCTTATCGTCTACGATGCCGTCACAGTCGTAACCCTTGATGGTTTGAGGTGAAAGAGAAGAAAGAGAAGAGAAAGAGATAGATTGAGTCATAGAAAATCCTTTGAAAGGGTTGATTGGTTGATTATGTTAATAATATAATGGATTGAAAGAGTTTTGTCAAGGGTAAAACGGTCAGTTTTTGTCCGTCTTGTTTTTTTCTGCTATGCTAAGCATTACACCGCCCATAAACAGGGCTGGAATGGCACACACACCGATCATCGGTAGAATGAAAAAAAAGATAAAGATTAAGGTAGGCTCGATAAGTTCGATCATTTTTTGTCACCTCTTTTGATAAAAGACATAAGATGTCTGTGGATTGTGTCTTGAACGTCAAACTCGGTTGAGTCGTCCGAATCGGTACAATCTTTGATTATACCCTCCTTGACTAGTTCATTTGTGATTTGGATTGCGATGTCCATCATTTCATCGTGGACAGTGTCAGCACTTTTCAGCACCTCAGTAACTGATGTCGCTTTATTAAGTTGACGTTGGATTTGAGCAAGAGTCATTTTCACCTCGATTGGTTTGAGTTATGTTAGTAATGTAACCCGTTCAAACTCATCTGTCAAATCTATTATGTTACTTTTCGGACACAATATGTCCGCTTGGTTCTATGGCCTCGATTCTATCGATGAATCTTTTTTTTGGTCTCCCAAACACAATCCATAGTTATGTTAAGTATTTGTGTCTAAGATAGTTATGTAAAGTATTTGAAAGACCGTAGAAAAAGTGGGCATGCTCTCACACGCCCACACGGGATTGTGAATATGGACAAAGTCCATAAGGAGAAAAGGGTTAACTTGCTATAAGTTCGATAGTCTCGAACTTCCAAGTGTTTGGGTTGTAGGCTACGGTTCCCGATTTTAGGGCTTTTCCGAGCCATTCAGCAGTGGAATGAGCATCGTAACGAGTAGCGTAATCACCGAGTGATCCGTAAGTCTCAATAGAACCATCGTCCATAGCGATGCGAACCGTGTACACACGGGGCTGAGGAGCGCTATAAGACATATCGTTCTTCTCGCTAGTGACGAATACACAACCGCTATAAACGGCATCGTGAATACGAGAGTTGAATCCCTTCATCGCTCCTTTCGAGAAGAAGTAACGACCACTGTTCTCGTTGGCACGCTTGATTTGAAAGAGTTGATTGAAGTTTCCGATAGTGTAAGACATAATGTAATCCGTGTTTAAGGGGGTGTAAAAGGGGTTTAAAATAATCCCACCCTTTGGGGTGGGGTAGGTGGGTAGGTGAGGCGATTATCCTCTCGTAGGGGTGTTCTGAGCGATGTAGTAAGACACGTCTTTACGGAGGCAAAGTTCTGCAACCATCTCGTTTAAGCGACCGAGTTCCTCGACCTGACGTTCAACATAGCCGAAAGAGCCACGCTTGACACCATCGACAATGTCGCGACAAAGTTGGACTTCGGCCCTTGCGATCATTGGAACAAGTTGTTGCTTGGTTGCCTTGCGACCACCGATGAATAGAGCGGAGTTGTTGAAAGAATGGAGAGCAGATTGGAACTTTACAAAGTGATTAATCATAGGGTTGTACTCGATGTTACGGTTGAAAGGAGATGGGATTTGAGTGAAAATAGTCATAAGGACTCCGAGTTGATTGGTTATGTTAGTAATGTAACCTGTCCTGATCCATTTGTCAAGTTTATTCTGTTACTTTTCGGTCATTATTTGTCCGTTCTCGACATTCCCCTATAAGGGGAAGAAACTTCCTTCATAGTTATGTAAAGTATTTGCTCTCCCTTAGGGAGGGGGTAACATTTGAGAGCCTCAAATGGCAAGTTTCATAGTTATGTTAAGTATTTGGGATGAGGGATTTTTGTTGCAAAAGCAACAAATGCTGCATGTGCATTATGTGCGTTAGCAGCAAAATGCTGCCAATGCGTTATGTGCTGCACATGTGGCAATCTCCGATTGCTGATCATGCAACATGCGTGAACTGTGTGTTCCAATCGCTCAATGCAAAGATTCCCTCTGTCTTGAAGTTGTCTTTAAGCCTGTAAACGTCGAATGTGTAGAGAGTTACTCCATTTGATGAGATGCCTTGTGACCTTATGCCTATAAGCAAGGTAAGTCCATGCCGTTTGTGAGTCCATAAAGTGCCGAGATCAGGTAATGTATTCATGTGTTATCTCCTAAGCGAATCCAGTGTTGTCTAAACACCTCTAAGGGCATGGACTTGGCCTTGCCTAGTGTTAGGTTGGTTGTGTAAACCCATCCGTTAACGCATCGGTGAATGAAGTAGACATGAGGGTAATGTTTGTGCATATACAGCAATGTAAAGTCAATAGGTTCAAAGTCCATCGGTTCCATCGGGGTAGTAGGGTAGTGGGGTAGGGTGAATGAGTTGGGGGTAGTTGCCGTTTAAGCCGTTGTTTTGGGGGTTATAGGGGGATCTTACTATCACAAGATTCACTCACAAACTCGCTCTAAACAAGGCTCTGTAAGGCTCTACAAGACGATTCCTAGCGTTCAACAGTTTGGGTAGTCCAAAGACACTGGGTCACTTGCTAAGATGCCTTGTAGGGCATTGTGTGGACTATGCATCCATTCGAGAACACACACCCACACAATCATTCCGTTATCTAGGGTTGAATAGGGATCTGAGAGCATCTTCAAGACTATCGCCAACATTATCACTCATAGCAGATTGGACTTGACGTGTAAGCGTTATGTCACCCACACCCGACCTTAACTCACGTTCGGTTGCCCAGTCATGAGTTCTACCATTGGGAAAGTAACACATAATAAGATTGTTCTCCTTACGATAGGTTACACTCACTACTGAGCCTTTACCTAGTTCTGAATGGTAGACAGTTGTAAACTGTTTGATCTCTATTGAGTCTAAGTCTATGGGGTTGTTATTCATTTCGTTCATTCCATTCATTGAGTTGATTCTTTTCATTGTGATTCTCCAAGAGTATTTTTCTTTAGTGTCTCGGACACTTGGGGTCATTAGTAAGTAGGTTGGTCATTGATGAACATCTGCTCGGATAGGCAATCGCCATCTCGCCAGTGACAGATGGATGTGGATGGGGTGAGCGCAAGACCTGTCGAATAGTCCACGTTGTTGATCACCTCGATGACATCGCCGTTGGCAAGATGCCATTCGATGATGTTGCCATTGTCTCGAACCTTTGTGTCCATAAGGCAGTTGCCATTGGTGACTTGCTCACATAGCAAACGGCTTGCAGTTTTGAGGATTGATGATTTGATGTTGATGTTCATTTGGTTCTCCGATTCTTGCGGTTGTGTCGATAGCGTTCCATTGCTAGACAAGTGGAAACAATGTAGGGGATTGAGAATCCCACGATTATAATCATTTTGGCTACTGCGCTCATTTGATCTCCAATGTTTCGGGGTTCTGTGCTTTAAGGTTCTGACTGGCTTGGTAAGTTGCTCCGATGAATAGGGCAATCATCAGAATGATGATCCAACCCATGATGTTGTTTTCTCGTGCAATCTCTTGATTGGTCTTGATGTTCATGTAAACTCCATGTTGATTGGTGATGTTAGTAATGTAATCTGTTTGGACTCATTTGTCAAGAAAAAAGCGTTACTTTGGTGGACAGTTTTTGTCCGTTTTCTTTCTCTTCTCGATTCTGTCGAGGACTTCTTCTAGTAACAACAATGGGATGGTTGTTATCCAAAGTAAGCCGAACATTGCGATTAAGGCATCCATTTTATCTCCTCTTTGGTGGTGGTGAGTCCGACTTGTTAAGTCTCCGATGATAACGGGCAACGACATAGTCTGAGAAGTTCAGTGCGACACCTGTCATCAGATAGCCAAAGCCGAGCCACACGACAAGTTCAATCATTTGTAGGTCTGTCATTTTATCTCCATTCCTTGTTGGTCTCGGCTAAGATATCGACTTTCTCGACTTGCCACCCGTCAACCAAGAGTTCAAGAAGAAAGTCTTTATCGGCTTGCGATAGGTCGGTTTCCTTTTCTAAGATTCTTAGGAAACTGCTACATGCCAGTTTGCAACGCTCTAAGTAAGTGTAAAGTGAGTTCATTTCAGTAAGTTCCATGTTGTCTCCATGTTTCGTTGTTGATGTTAGTAATGTAATCTGTTTGAACTCATTTGTCAAGTTTATTCTGTTACTTTGGCGGACATTTTTTGACCGTTTCCTCTACTTCCTCGAACCTCTTGTGGAGTTGATCTTCTGTGACCCAAAAGCCCCACTCTAAGTTGTCCAATGGTGCGAGTCGATAGCCTTTGACCATAGTTACGGTGGTTTGTGAGGTGCGCTTGATGTCTCCCTCTTTCTTGATGAACCATCGTTGGTCGCTGAGATTCTGCTTGCTACGCACTATCATTCCTGCTTTCATTGCTCCTCCCGATTGAATAGGATTATCTGTTGTCGTGAAGTCGCAATCGTCTGAGTTGGAAACGACACTTTGAGTTCGTTCTTACCTCTCTTACCGATAACAATGCCGACTTTACCATATTTGTTCTGATAGACTTGGTGGTAGGGGGACACTAGGTCTCCGACCTTTAGAGACTTGAACTGCTGATAGGTCATTCCGCTCTCGCCACGATAGATCACGATCTCCGAACCAAGCCACCACGAAAGGTCGCCATGTGAGTTCGGTGTGCGGCCAACCTTAGCCATCTGACCTTTGCGGTCTTTGTGTCTTCCACACAGTCGCAGTTGGCCATGTTGTTTCTTGAACTCATCAATCTTGGATTGGGCATGTATATCGTTGGGGATTCTTGCGATGAATGAACCTTTGTAAAGCATGTTGTCTCCACGTTTCGTTGTTGATGATAGTAATGTAATCCGTTTGAACTCATTTGTCAAGTTTATTCTGTTACTTTGTCGGACACTTTCTGACCGTTTGATGTAGGAAGTCCACAAACTCGATAACATCTTGCACAGTGGTGTGGTCATTGCCTCGTAGTCTTGGTGAACCCCATCGAAAGGCAATGCCAACAAGGCTTCCGCTCGATGCGGTGTAGTACCACTCTTTGGTGTGACCTCTTTCATCACCCCAGTCGTAATAGGGGTCTCCTAGAAAGTGGTTGCACTCGGACTCACCGAGACTCATGAATCTTTCGATGCGCCCATCGGGTAGTAGTAGGGATTGAGTGTGGTTGGTGAGTAGATCGTCTACGAGGAATGTTCCAACGGTTGAGTGGGTTGATCGGATTTGTTTCATTTGCCCTCCAAAGGCTTATAGTTCCAAGTGAATGTGTTGGTGACTTCGATTGTTTGGGTGTTTGTGTTTACTTTGTGGATTTTGATAACATTGTTCTTTCCACTTTCTGCTTTCGATGTTCGATGTGGGATTATTGTGTCATAGCCCTTTACAACGACTACGTCATGGGGGTCTTTGGTGCGAACCCAAACTGACCCAATCGGGGGTAGGGTGGGATTCATTGCGACTCCTCGCCC